>Ga0160438_1000036_pt1 | contig 103398 bp, 85 predicted proteins | sample HID1975K_E0MG_FD_108203 | JGI IMG/M metagenome (GOLD analysis project Ga0160438, IMG submission 108203) | Enriched soil microbial communities from UW Madison campus, WI, USA - HID1975K_E0 MG | ecosystem: Environmental > Terrestrial > Soil > Unclassified | place: USA: Madison, Wisconsin...
GTTGTAAATTGAAAACAGTTCCTGCCGGGTCTGTAATCCAATGCATATTTTCCGGAAGTTCTTCCAATTCATCACAGGTTTCCACACCGTTTGATTGCAAATAGTTTGTTGCTTCTTCTATATTGGGAACGGTAAGTTGCAACCAGGTTTCCGAATGTGTGTAGTTGTCCACGCAGTCTAGCCATATAATATTGTTGCCGAATTTCACTTCGTGTGTTCTGGAAACGGTTGGATTGTCTATTTTTTTTTCCACTACCTCCAACTTCAAGATATCCCTGTAAAAAGCAACCGTTTTTTCGTATTTGCTTTTCGGAATTTTTATTGCGATGTTAATTCCTGCTTCAAATTTTGGGTTCATATTTTATATTTCAACAAAGTAATTAAATTGATTATTTAAACCACTTACCTTATGACAAGATTTGGGTTATACAAAAATACCTCGTCTTATGGATTTTAATGGGAGGCAAAATGGGTCAGCTTTGAGAGAGATTTAAGACAAATTTTTCTTTTATTTTTATCGCTAAATATCTATTTACTGTCGTAGTGCATAGTAAATAATACACATGCTCCATCCCTCTATGCTCATTTTTTTTGCTATTTTATTTCGGTTTAGCTTTTTAGTTGTGGTTGGCGGGTTGCCTTTGTGAGTTCCATCCCTCTAGCCTCGGGCCATAACTCAGGCCATAAAATTAACGCCCATTATTATTGAAACACAATAAAACCAAGACACTTATCGTTTGGATTTTATCAAGTTACTTCAGTAAATGGAAAATGAGATTGATAAAATTTCGGTATTTGTCCGGAACTTATTTAAAAATCATCCGCACGCAGAACTTTTATATCACAATCTTGACCATACAGTTCATGTAGTGCAAAGGACGGCAGATATTGCCGATAGTTACTTTTTGAATGAGCAGGAAAAATTTGCCTTACTTGCAGCTGCTTGGTTTCACGATTGCGGACACCTGATTGGGGATACCGCATTGCATGAAGAAAACAGTGTGAGGATCATGCGTGAATATTTTTCTTGTAAACCTATAGACGAAGCGATTATTGCCAAAATAGAAGCTTGTATCCTGGCTACCAAAATGCCCGTTTCTCCCAATAATTTACTGGAGAAAATTATCTGTGATGCAGACACGTTTCACCTCGGGACGCCCGATTTTTTCAATTTTGACCAAAAGGTATGGGACGAAACGGAATTGAAAACAGGTAAACCAATTCCTCCCAAACATAGAATTGAGAAGTCAATAGCTTTTCTTTCAAAACATTGTTTCTTCACGTCATTTTGTAAGAGCAGGCTGTTAACCGAGAAAGAAAAAAATCTGTTTATTCTTCAATCTGTAAACAAGAAAAATCTGCCACCTTATCTCTAAGTATTAAAGAAAGCCCTAGGAAAACGATGACGATGAAGCAAAGCGTATTAAACGTATTAGGCTCCAGCCTGGCTAACCAAAAAATGAATAATTTTGGCTAATGTTGGTTAAAAAGCATACGAGCTATTTTTAGCTGTTCATAAGCGAATCAGGTTTGTTTAAGGAGCTATTCCTCCGTCTTTTCCCATACTCCTGGAAGACAGGAAACATTTCAATGTGATTTTGAGATCGCGATTTAAACCAAATTGCATACAATGTTACCTGGCTAAAAAATAAATAGATAAATTTGAATTTATTGATACCAATATTTAGTAGATAGGAGAAAAGAATGAAGTCATTTTTATTAATTGGGCAGTCAAATATGGCAGGTCGTGGATTTACACATGATGTACCTCCGATTTATAATGAAAGAATTATGATGTTGCGGAATGGCAGATGGCAAATGATGACTGAACCAATTCACTTTGATAGACCAATTGCGGGTGTAGGGCTTGCGGCATCATTTGCGGAGGCTTGGTGCAGGGACAATGAGGGAGAAAAAATTGGTCTTATTCCATGTGCAGAAGGAGGTAGCTCCATTGATGAGTGGTCGATAGATGGAAGATTATTTCGTCACGCAATAAATGAAGCCAAGTTTGCAATGGAAGATAGCGAATTGGTAGGAGTACTATGGCATCAGGGGGAAAGTGATAGCCAAGATGGAAAATACAAAGGTTATTATGAAAAAATATCACGGATCTTTAATGAAATAAGAGGAGCATTATCCGTACCTAATATTCCATTTATTATAGGTGGTTTGGGCGACTTCTTGGGTAAGGTGGCATTTGGCGCAGGATGTGTGGAATATCAACTCATAAACGGGGAATTTCAAAAATATGCACAGGGTACAGAAAATTGTTATTATGTTACTGCTAACGGACTTACGTCTAACCCAGATGGTATCCATATCAATGCCATGTCGCACAGAATATTTGGCATAAGATACTATGAAGCGTATCTTAAAAAAGAGCATATATATGAACCATTAACAAATGAAAAAGAACTAGTGGATAAATGTCATAATAGAGTGAATACCTCAGCGGAAAAAAAATATATAGCACTGGAAAGATTTACCTTGGGAAAGATTACTTATGAAGAGTTGATGAAGGCTTTTTCGTAGAAAAGCAATTGCGAAGTAAAGGAAACAGAAGTGTTCTAAAGAAAGTATGACATGAATTTGCAGCTATATCCTATAGAACCCCAACTACAGCCTTATATCAAATTGATATGCACCATGGAGTGCACGGATGATACAGACACCAATCATATACGTGTGTTACCGGATGCCTGCGTGGAAATTTTTATTAATTATACCGATACTCCGATCGCCGTTATTGATAATAAAGAATTCCAGTGCAGTATCGTAAACGCAAGAATGAGCAAGCCGATGGATGTTCAGATGCGCAAAGGATCAGGCTGTTTGGCTATTTGTTTTTTTCCTGGTATGGCGTATAAGTTTTTTCACGCTCCGATGTACTTATTTTCCGACACAACGATCATGTTAGAAGATATATGGGACGATCTGGCAACACGGATAGTAGAAGATTTGGCCAACAGTACCAACAACAGTAGCAGGGTGGCTATCGTACAGCAAATTTTAACGAATAGTTTGAAGGATAATGCGCATGACCAACAGGTAGTCGATTGCTTGCAGCAGATTGAGTTATCTGAAAAATCTTTAACAGTAAACCAACTCGTATATCTTACGGGGATGAGCCAGCGACAACTTTCGCGCAGGTTTCAGCAGATAGTGGGCCTATCACCAAAAGAATACTTACGCGTACAAAGATTCATACGATCGCTTAAACATCTAAAACGCTATCCAGAACACTCCCTTACCGAAATAGCTTACGAAAGCAACTATTATGATCAGGCTCACTTTAACCGTGATTATAAGGCTTATACCGGCTGCACGCCCGGTGAAGTAACAAAATCTCCTCATTTTTTATACTGACGTCCGTTTTATACAATTAGTCTCAGACATACTTTGGCAACTTTGCAAAAACAAATTAACATGAGAAAACTAATTTTAGGTTTGGCAGTATCACTAGATGGTTATATTGAAGGGCCAAACGGCGAGTACGACTGGTGTTTTACCGATCAGGACTACGGGTTGAATGATTTTTTTTCCCGTATTGATGCAGTTTTCATTGGGCGAAAGAGTTATCAGGTTGCGCAGATATACGCTGATGCAAATAACGGACAACTAGCCCCCGGAATGCCGCCGGTGGAAATCTATGTCTTCTCCCGAACATTGGAAAACGGAAATGGCCATGTCGTCATAGTATCGGACGATGCTATTGCTAATGCACGCAGTATCAAAGAACAACCGGGCAAAGACATCTGGTTATATGGTGGATCATCGCTGACAGCTACACTGATGACAGCAGGACTGGTGGATGAATTGTGGTTGTCTATCCACCCGATATTGCTTGGAAGTGGTAAACCGCTGTTTAGTCCAGCCGATGACCGCACGGAACTGACTCTTCTGGAGTGCAAAACATACGGTACAGGACTCGTTTCGCTTAGGTACGCGCTGTCTTAATTTGCAATATTGGTTATCGACGGAATAACTCAGGGCCAGTGTAAATAGAAAAGCCCCGAAACGGGGAGAATCGGGGCTTTTTTAACTAACCAATTATAAACCTAAATTATGAAAAGACAAATTTTACTAACTGATATTATAACGCAGGGACATCATGTTTGGTGCCTTACCGTATGTTAAAGATTTGTTAAAATCGAAAAGCTAATTTACTTTGTAAAGTACAGTTAACTTCGGTATTCAAGTTTTCCTGAGATAATAAGAAGTAAATTTAGATAGGTACAACATCAAAAAGTAAATCATAAACAAGCAAGCGAGATTGATAAGAAAATTTACCGGGATAAAGCTCAATTTTGTCCCAGTTCCTAAATTCGCAACCATTGAGTTATATGCCAAAAATGTCTTAGGCAAACCGAAACGCGTAATACCATAGTCAGACTTATTATAAAAATCAGGTCCAAACATCAGCAGCGAACCAAAAACAAAATATAATGTTTTGAATCTCCTATTCATTTTGACTTTATATAGTTACTAGTTGTATGTTGCGAGCATCATCCGTTGAGGTTTATTTTTTGCTGTTTTATTTTCGATTTAGCTTTTTAGTTGCGGGTTGCCTTTGTGAGCTCCGTCCCTCAAGTCTTGATTTTTGTTTTGATTGATTGTACTAATTTATAAATTAAAAGATATTTCGCAAAATATGTGAAATTTTGAAAAATACATTGCCGCAAATTTAATCGGCTCTATTTTTTGATTTTTACTGGAAGCCGTAAGGACGGAGATGTGTAAAGTAAGTATTGACCGCTTGCTCGGAGTCAGCGAAAATAGTTGTGTTAAAAACCTAAACCCTAATAACGCTTCAGTTTACAAGAATTATTTTAGACAAAGTCTTTCGATAAGCTTAGCCTGGGTGGGATATATCTCAAGTAGCTTTTCTTTTTCTCCAAGCTCGAACTCCGAGAATTCAAATCCAGGAGCAACCACGCAGCTTGAAAGAGAAAAACCAAGGCGGGATGGAATTTCTGCAGCAAACCACATTCCGGCTTCTATGATTACAGATAATGATCCGGTTTCATTAATGGAAAGTTCCTTCCATTCATATTGACCATCCGGCCTGAGTATATGTATGTGGAGGGGGGAGCCTACATGAAAATACCATATTTCATCCGATTGAAGTTTATGAAAACTGGAAAAATCGGCATTTTGCAGCAGGTAGTGGATTGAAGTGCACGAATTTTTTAGTTGACTTTCTCCTTTTCGTGTTACCTGCTGCTCAGAGCGGAAGACTTCATTGTAATACCCTCCTTCCGGATGCGGTTTTAATCTTAAATGTTTTATCCAGTAATCTGCTTGCGTTGAATTCATGCTCATCTTGTTTTTAGTAATGCGCTGATGCTGATGTAAAAATACTTTTTTCGACGGAAATCAATAGCCTAGCTTTTGCTGTAATTAACTGGACGGCTTCTGAGACACTCATGTTAGTTAAAAAAGGTTAGATGGTGATAGATGGTAAACATGCCATTTCCCATTGCCGAAATCTGACACTTTAAAACTATCTACAGAACTTTTTCATTCGTGCTAAGATATCCGTCGTTGCTAGTGGGTTAGCTCCCCGTTCAACATGACAATCAATCCATTCCTCAATATAGGGAACATCCAATAGGGCGGCAAACTCATTCCTAACCTCTCAAGTCCTGCAGCGGATCTCAATGCGTGTTACGCAAGCATTCATTCCTTACTTCAGGAAAAGAAAAACGGTCTATTTATCAACGTGACATCAATAGCAGGACTTGTAGCGTATCCGTTCAGCAATGTTTACCACGCCACAAAGTGGGCACTGGAAGGCTGGAGCGAAAGTTTGTCTATTGAACTGGCACCGTTTCATATCGGAGTGAAAACCATTTCGCCAAGTGGAACAAATACAAATTTCGTTACTGCTGCAAACGTTGTTTCCCATCCGGCGTATGATCAGTTTCTACAGAAAATGCTTGCCGGATTTAACCTTAATGCAGCACCTGAACAGATTGCAGAAGTTCTCTACGGAGCGGCAACCGATGGTAAAGACCAATTGCGTTATAATGCAGGTGAAACCTCAAAAGCGACTTATGCAAAACGTTTGGAAATAGGTGCAGAAGAATTTAGAAAAGAAACGAAAGAGTTTTTCCTAAACTTAATAAATACGGACTCCATGAAATGACACGATACACCCTCCGGGGATGCCTTATTCAGAAATGTCCGGAATCGGACATATGCGTACGATTTCGGACAGCAGCAAAAAAATAGGTTGCATATCTGTGTCAAATAACGTGTTTTTTGACATGGCAATATAATTGCCATATGGCATGAAAGTACACTGCATAGTGGGAAACTGATCGGAGCTATCAGGAGAAATATCAATTACGCTGAACATATTGAGCCAGCGGGCGATGAGAACAGCTCTGCCAATCCGGCTAACCCGCTGCGGGGCGAATGAATGAAGTTCTGATGCATGCTGGGATGAATAGTTTACGCGATAAACAATTATTAATTAAAAAGATATGTTAAGGCACAATCTGTTATTATTCTACCGGAATTTTAAACGTTTCAAAAACGCATTCCTGATCAATCTGGTTGGTCTTGCCACCGGATTAGCCTGCTTCCTATTGATCTATCTATGGGTGAAGGACGAGCTTTCTGTCGATAAATTCCATATCAACGATCGGCAGCTCCACCAAGTGATGAAAAACAATACCACTCCCCAAGGTATTGAAACGGGTGAAGATACACCCGGTTTATTAGCAAGAGATTTGCGCGAAGAACTGCCTGAAGTCGAACAGTCCGTGTCTGTTTTCCCACCGGCCGAGCATACGTTTAATGGCATACTCTCCGTAGCGGACGCCCACAGCAAAGCGAAGTCCAAATTTGCCGACAACGACTTTTTTACTATCTTCTCCTATCCCTTGCTGCATGGCAACAGGGAAGAAATACTCGCCGATAAACATGCCGTAGCCATATCGGAAGATTTGGCAATGAATTTATTCCACACCACCGAAAACGTAGTGGGTAAAACCGTAACCTGGAAGGGCGAACGCCTTGAGGGGGAATTTCTCGTTTCGGGTATTTTCCGGCGGCTTCCAGCCAATGCGACTATACCATTCGATATCGTATTCAGTTATGACCTGATGCTGGAAAAATTCCCAAATTTCTTAAAATGGGGAAACAGCGGTCCCAGTACCTATGTGCTATTGAAGGAAGACACGGATGTGGCTGACTTTAATACGAAAATAGCGGGTTTTGTCAAATCGAAATACGAGGAATCGACCCTTACTTTATTTGCCCGGCCCTATTCGGACAGGTACCTGTACAGTGAATACAAAAATGGGAAGCTGTTGGGTGGGCGGATAGTCTATGTCAGGCTGTTCTCCATCATCGCTGTGTTCGTCCTGCTTATTGCCTGTATCAATTTCATGAACCTCTCTACCGCGAAAGCATCCAAACGGCTAAAGGAAATCGGGATAAAAAAGGTGGCCGGTGCCCGTAGGAAAACACTGGTTGCCCAATATCTTACGGAATCCGTATTGCTTACCGCATTATCAATGGGATTGGGTATCGTGCTTGTTTTTCTTTTCCTGCCATCGTTCAATGGCATCACCGGGAAACAGATTACATTGCAATTTGACACCCGATTGACGTTGGTGGTTTTCGGCATTACCCTGTTCACCGGATTAGTCGCAGGCAGCTATCCAGCATTATACCTATCGGCTTTTAAACCTTTCGGCATATTGAAAGGCGGGAACCTGCCGCTTAAAAATTCGGTGAAAGAACTGTGGGCACGGAATGGGCTGGTCGCTTTCCAGTTCGTGATATCCATGGTATTGACAGTATCCGTACTAGTGGTTTACCGGCAAATGGAATTTATTCAAGCCAAAAACCTGGGATTTGAAAAGGCCAACGTCATCAGTTTCACGTCCGAGGGAAAACTTGCGGAGGATTCGGAAACGTTCCTTACGGAAGTAAGGAAAATACCGGGTATCGCACAGGCATCGTATATGGACGGAGACCTCACCGGGTTGCACAGCGGAACCACAGGAGTGGAATGGGACGGCAAGGATCCTAATCAAACCGTTGATTTCAACCTTTTGGGTGTGGGTTATGAGTTGATTGAAACCCTTGGAATTGAAGTAAAAGAAGGAAGGAGTTTTTCCCATGACTTCGGTTCCGAACAGACCAAGGTCATTTTTAACGAAGCTGCCATCGAAAGCATGGGATTAACTGATCCGGTCGGGAAAAACATCCGGTTATGGGACGAAGAAATGCAGGTTATCGGCGTGGTCAAAAATTTTCATTTCGAGTCGCTTTACGAAAACATAAAACCCTTTTTCTTCCGGTTGTCCGATAACAACCGGAATATATTGGTCAAAATTAAGCCCGGGGCATTACAGGAAACCCTTCCTAAATTGGAGCAGTTTTATCGGACGTATAACCTGAGTATCCCCTTCGAATACCGGTTTCTGGATGAAAACTACCAACAGCTTTATGCCGCTGAAAACCGGGTAAGCATTTTATCGCGATACTTTGCAGGCATTGCCATCCTTATTTCCTGTTTAGGGTTGTTCGGCTTGGTGGCCTTCGCAGCCGAAAGGAGAACCAAGGAGATAGGTATCCGGAAAGTACTGGGAGCCTCAGTGGGAAGTGTTGTCCGCCTGCTCTCTCGGGATTTCATCAAGCCCGTATTGCTTGCCATCTTTATCGCCTCCCCCATCTCTTGGTGGGCGATGAATAGCTGGCTGGAAGACTTTGCCTACCGGATAGAAATACAGTGGTGGATGTTTGCGCTGGCTGGACTAGCAGCCTTGGCGATCGCATTGCTGACAGTAAGTTGGCAGGCGGTCCGGGCGGCAGTGGCCAACCCGGTGGACAGTTTGCGGGATGAGTGAGCGGTAATGGTTAGTAAGCGGTGCATAAACATCGGTAAAGGAATTAAGCCTTTTAAGTAACCATCAAAGCACGTAAAAAGATTCGGTGACTAAAGGAGCCGGTACTTTTCTCTCTTGTAGAAGATTGCAGGTATTGATGTGAATGGTCCGCGCAATACTGGTAACGGGGGTATCGGTTGGACGATTATCGAAGGGATCCTGCATATGGGTGGCCGTTCTTTCGAGTAATAGGAAGCACCCAGAAATAACGATAAGCAATGGTATTTCATACATACTATCAATTTCTCCTAGTGAGATCGATAAGGTGACGACAAAAACATAAATCATAAAATGGAGAAACAATCGGTAAGTAACCGGAAAAATGGTGTTTTTTATACGTTCGGCCATGCCCATGGCATCCGAGAATCTAACCAACGTTGTATTTAGCTGTACATGGTAGAACTCCGTAAGATAACCGTCTTTCTTTAAATCGGCGATTTGCAAAGCATTCATTTGCAGCAAAGCCAGCGGCTTATTACTATGGCTGTCCAGCTCCAGCATATCTTCTATATGGACAAGGCCTTCCAGATTTTCTTTCGGATCTAAACCTCGCAGGCTTTGCCCTAAACTGTAACACCATGCTACGTGCCGGAGGGCAATCTGCCGGATACTTGCTTTTTTTTCTTCACTTACAAAAGATTGTAATTGAAGCACCAAACTCCTGCTATCATTCACAATTGCACCCCAGATTTTTCGGGCCTCCCACCAGCGATCGTATGATTGATTCAGATTGAAAGATAGTAATACAGAAATAGCGGTTCCAATAAAAGCCGGTATGGCTATGGGCATTTGCGGAATAAAATCAATAAAATAGATAGTGATAGACTTCACTATCAATCCAATAATTATGACATATAATATTTCTAAGCGTATTTTTTTGAATATATATCCGATTGGTATCCTTTTGTTAGTAAGCATTTATGTAATATTTTGTTTTTTATGTTTTATTTTTTAGAATCTTTATACGAATCACCTATCATCCTGCAAATTAATTGCCAAAAAAAATCTTTAATCTATTTTTTTTGGCACTTCCACGATATAAAGGCGCATAATACACCTTATACATGAGAACAGAATTAGTATATCATTAAAATGAGATAAGATTTCGGTTTTTTTACCAAATTATGGCTCTTGCGCAGACTAGGTTAAGGCAAATATAGGGATTGACGTATAAACAGCATTTCGCTTATAGGACCATAGCATCGATACGATCTGCAATGAAGATTATGTCTCTTATTACAAAGCACAGAAAATAGTAGGAGTTAGATTCTACAATTTTCTGTGCTTTGTAAATGATAGACTGAATATAGCGAAAGAAGATAAAATTATTGTGGAAATATATTTTAAAGGAACGGGATGTCTACAATACTCGTTCCTTTAAAATTTACATTAAAAAGAGGCCCTTAGAGAAAGTACATAATTCCTGCCGGCGGCCACTATACCCGAAGAATAGGGTCTGTACATTTTGTCTGTAATGTTCTCCATCCCCACATTAAACGTTAAATAATCGGTAACGCGATAAAGGAAACGTGCGTTTAAGACAGCCCATCCCGGCGAATAGGGATTCCCGCTGGAATCCGTAGCATACATGTAGGCCTTCTCCTGCTCAGAAGGAGCCAAGTTATCATTGCTTACCTGCCCACTATAAACAGCCGAAAATTCCGCCTGGAAACGATGTTTGACATACATCAAACGGGAAATACCGAACCAGGGACCTGCATGCCTCAGCGGTGCCGTTTCACCGTTATCCAGTTCTTCAGTGCCGTGCTGATAGTTAAACCTTGTACTTACACCAATGCCGTTAGGCATCGAAAGCTGCGCACCGGCACTCACGCCATACACTTTCGCATTGGCGGCATTTTGAATAGCTTGTATTCGGCTCAGTTCCCCAGCATACTCCATCTCTGTTTGCCCGTTGAGCGCAAAATCCCGCCGCACCATCGCATTGCTCAAATAGGTATAAAAACCAGTTGCATCAATTTTGAAAATATCGCCAAAAACCTTTGCAATGCCCACATCTACGTTGGTAGCATATTCGGAAGAAAGATTTGGATTAGGTACCACCACCGAACCCGGAGTAGACTCGAACACCTTACCAACATCATCAATATTAGGCGCACGGAAACCGGTAGAAATATTTGATTGCATCCGCCACTTGTTGCCCGGATTATATACAATACCGAAACTTCCAGTAAAGGAACCGGTATTGATCTCTGCTCGATCAAAAGGGAAAGGGTAAAAGGTGTCGTCAAAGGTAGCATTCAGTATAAAGTAGTTATAACGTAAGCCCGATTGCAGCACCACTCGATCACTGGCTTTGTATTCATGCGTAATAAAGGCTGCGTGCGAACTCCATGACGAACCATCGGGATACCGCGCCGGACCGTCTTCCCATACATCGGAACGAATATTCTCTACATACCCGAAAGAACCTACGCGGTCATACACACTCTCCAATCCATAGTTAATCGCCTGCTTCAGTCCCAAACGCTTATAAAAGTCTATATTCAGAGAATAGGCATTCACCCTTTCTTCATTATGAGTCTTCTCTTCACTGCCAAAAGTACGGTCATGTCTACTTTCCTTGAAGTGCTGATAAGCCACATTCACCTTCATTTCATCATAAATGCCCGATGTTGCCACGTGGCTCATTTTAAAGTGGTTCAGGATCCACTGCTGCGGGCCATAATACCATTCGGCCCAACGCAATTGGCCCGAGCGGTATCGGATCAAGTTGTCGTACCGCGAATTATCTGAACTATTGGAGTAATGAAATGCGTATTGGAAAGACCAGCGATCGTTAGGCTGAAAGAGCACTTTCTGCATCAAATTAACCTGCTTATACCCACTGGGCACCTGCTTGTAGGGATCGTTGTTCTGTTGCACCATATCCTCCTCCGGAGCAGTAATCACATATTCTGGCCGGAGGTATTCATCTGGCCCCCTTTTACCCATTTTCAGATCCCCAAAGTCATTTCGCGATGCACTGGTTACAAAAGCCCATTTTTTTAAACCAATGCTCAAGTCGAAATGCCCTGTTTTCTCCTGATTGGCAGACGACCAACGCGTCAGCACATTACCATTGACGGTTGCTGTACCATTAGCGCTTAATAGCGGCGTTAATGTTTGAAAATTCATCACGCCACCAATTGCGTCGCTACCGTATATAACCGAGCCTGGGCCGAAAATTACCGAAACATCGCTGGTAGCCAACGGATCTATACTGATTACATTCTGTAGATTCCCGCTCCTAAAAATGGCCGAGTTCATTCGTATATCATCTACCGTTATTAAGATCCGGTTGGTAGCGAAACCCCTGATCATGGGGCTCCCCCCCGCCTGCTGGCTCTTTTGTATAAACACCTCCCCGGTACCCCCCAATAGATCAGCAGAGGTTTGCGGTTGCCGGGAAAACACCTCCTGTCGATTCAGACGACTGATTTTATTGGGCAGATCAACTTCCCTCTGGTTTAAACGACTGGCCCGGATGCTAACCGGGTCCAGGTAAACGGAATCCGGCTGAAGCAATGCAACCAATTCTTCTCCACCATCCGTACATACACTGGCAACAACCACTGGATGCAGGATAACCGCATCCATAATACACACTTCTCGCGAAAATACATTGCTATTACAGCAAAAAAAGCAAACAAAAGCAATCTTTAACACTAATTTACAACAACAAACACCAAGAGCTGCTGATTTTTTTTGACAAATAAGCACATTCATAATATTAGTATGATTGATTCATACAAATCTATTAACAATAAGTCCATTTTTTTATCAAAAAATTATCGATTCAATCAAAATACATATATCAAAAACAATTTTTATGGCATTTTTTTAATTTTATAAAAAATTTTACTGGAACAAATAAAAAAAACAACCCACAAACTATACTTTTTTCCTTCAAAATCAATAAAAATCGATAAAAATTACTTAGTTTTCATTTTTTTGCCATAAAAAATGAAAATAATGTAATATTGCATACGACTTTTTGATACTAAACTAATCAACAAACCATTGCCGCAGGATTGATTGATTTTGGTTTACCGAAACATGTTACCACCATTAAATAAGCTTTCATATGAAACCAAATCAAATCTTATTCACCCTTCTCCTCACTTTTGCCGTGTTAAGTCACGCCCAAGCACAAACGCTCAGTGGAAAAGTGATCGCCGCGGAAGACAAAACGCCACTGGCCGGAGTCACCGTTATGATCAAAGGCACCAGTAATGGCGCCAAAACCGCAAGCAATGGCTCCTATCAATTGCAAGCACCTAGCGGTTCGACACTCGTTTTCAGCTTTCTGGGTTATGAAACACAAGAAATTACTATTACCAATCAGAAAGATTTAATTGTAGAACTACATGAAGTAGCCAATCTAATGTCAGAAGTAGTTATTACAGGTTACGGTGGCGCCCAATCGCGCCGCACGGTCACCAGTGCTATATCGCAGGTCAAAGCAGAAGAAATCGCTAATATACCAGCCTCCAGTAGCGATCAGTTACTGCAAGGAAGAGCAGCAGGTGTGCAGGTAAACTCAAATTCGGGTACGCCCGGTGGTGGGGTTTCTGTACGCATACGTGGTACCTCCTCCATCAATGCCTCCAGTGAACCCCTTTACGTAATTGATGGTATCCCCATGCAATCCAACAATCTATCGGGCTTAAGTGTCGGTGGAGGTATTACCAACCCAATGGCCGACATCAACCCTGCTGATATTGAATCGATGGAAGTATTAAAAGATGCCTCCGCCACCGCTATCTACGGAGCCCGCGCCGCAAACGGTGTCGTTCTAATTACCACAAAAAGAGGCGCCAACAGGAAAGCTACCATCAACATAGGCTCTTATATCGGCAGGCAAAGCATGACCCGTCGCCCAGGAGTGGTAGACGGTTCTGACTTTGAAACCCTTATGAATGAGGTGGCCACTAATACCGGTCGTGAAGCGCCCTACTCCAACCCCGCAGGTGCGTTGAACACTGATTGGGGCTCTCCTATTATACAGGATGGACAGCTCCGGAATGTGGATTTATCCATCAGCGGCGGTGGAGAAAACGTACGCTACATGATCTCCGGGAACAACTTTCTGCAAGAAGGAATTATTAAGAATTCTGACTTCAACCGTAGTACTGCCCGGGCCAATATTGATTTTACCCCCATCAAAAAACTGAATATGGGTACAAGCATCCTTTATTCACGTAACCGCCGCGGGCGTCTCCGCAACGACGACAATATTTCGGGCGGTCTTGAAGGCACCTTTTTCTATCCGCCAAACCACGGATATTATAATGAGGACGGATCTTATTTTAAAATTCCCACCTTTGAAAACCCACTTGCGGCTATTAATGAAACTACCATCGGCATGCTCACCAATCGCTTTTTAGGTACTGTATTTGCCGAGTATGAGTTTATCCCTAATCTGAAACTGAAATCAAACTTTAGCCTTGACTATAGCAATGTGGCCGAAAGTGTATACGATAATTCCAAAACCAACAACGGCTCGGCCGTGGGTGGTGTAGCCACCCGTATTGGCACCAATAATACCAACTGGATACAGGAAAATGTGCTAAGCTATCGATTCCAAACAGGCGGACACCATGTAAACGCGCTCGTTGGAACTACATTACAAGAGTCGCGCACTGACGTTGCACAATCCATCGGACAGGGATTCCCTTCCGACAGTTTCCAGGAAATTGTGGCGGCAGCCGTACTACGGTCGAGCTCAACCAGTACCAGTTATGGCATTGCCTCGCTATTTTCCCGCATAGACTACAACTACCAATCAAAATATTTATTCACATTCAACCTAAGGCGTGATGGTTCTTCCCGCTTCGGATCAGAACATCGATGGGGTACCTTCCCCTCGGTAGGTCTTGGCTGGGTACTCACCGAAGAACCTTTCATGCAAAACTTAGGTGCTCTCAGCACTATAAAACTGAGAGGCAGTTACGGTGTCACCGGAAATCAAAGCGGCATTACCGATTTTCAGTCACTGGGGCTTTGGGGCGGAGGTGCTTATGCTGATCTAGCTGGCATAGCACCCACCCAATTGGCCAATCCTGCATTGAAATGGGAAACCACCAATCAATTAGACATCGGTATTGAGTTTGGCCTACTTAAGGACCGCATCCACATCGATGCCGATTATTACAATAAACACACCAAAGACCTCCTGTTGGCGGTTTCCATCCCGCGCACCAACGGTTTCGACCAGCTGACGCAGAATTTCGGCGAGATGCGCAACCGGGGCTTCGAACTTGGCATCAATGCCGATGTATTGGGTCCGGGAAAAGCACTGAAATGGGACCTAAGCTTTAATATTGCTACTAATAAAAATAAAATTCTCCGTTTAGCGGCTCCGTTCAATGTTTATAACCGGGATATCTACCGTTATGAAGAGGGTGGTGAAATGTTCGCCTTCTACCTGCATCCGCAGACAGGTGTAAACCCGCAAACAGGGGATATCGAGTTTGAGGATGTAAACGGTGACGGCGAATTTGACGTGAATAACGATCGCCGCATCGTTGGCAGCGCCAATCCGGACTTCTTCGGAGGAATTACCAACAACCTGAAGTTCAAGGGTTTTGACCTTATGTTCTTCTTCCAATATTCCTATGGGAACGACCAGCTGCACTGGAATCGCTTTTTCCAGGAACATGGAGGCACACGGAGTACCAACTTCTCCCTTAGCCAGCTGGATCGCTGGCAACAGCCGGGTGACATCACCATGATACCTCGGATGACTGCAGAGAATTATGCGTCTGACCTACGCCCTTCGCGCTTTCTGGAAGATGGATCCTACCTCCGCCTGAAAAACATTACACTGGGATATAGCCTGCCGGCAAGCCTGGCTACCAAAATAGGAATGACCGGAGCACGCGTGTATATCTCTGGACAGAATATATTTACGGTAACTGACTATACCGGTCTGGATCCGGAATTAACAGGCACCGCTTCCAATACGCTTACCCAAGGTATTGAGTTTTATACCATGCCGCAGCCACGCACCTTCTTGGCAGGTCTAAGTTTCAATTTTTAACCCTTAATCTGATGTCAACCATGAATATATACCCCATCCTTCAAAAAACCAAGTTGATATGGTGCTCCTATGCTCTTTTGCTCGCCATGAGCAGCTGCAACAGCATACTGGAGCAAGACCCTCGCAACGAGTTGAGCGAGCAAATCGCCATTGCAGACGCCCGCGGAGCCGAAGCTGCCGTGGCCGGTCTCTATAATCAGTTACAGGACGGCAACTATTACGGACGTAATTTTTTGATTTTAAGCGACGTATCTAGCGATCAGGCACAAAGCATCGGTACCTGGGATTTCTATCGAGAGATGGACACCTACCAGAACTCTACTGGCAATACCGAAATCGGTTATTTTTATAGCCGAGCTTATAAAACCATATATGTAGCCAACACCATCATTTCGGTACTCCCCACGCTCAATGACCTAACAGAAACCCAGCGAAGCAACATGCTGGGCGAGGCATACTTTGTACGCGGACTGGCTTATTTCGACCTAACAAGGGTATTTGGTGGCTATCCAGAAGTAGTAGGCTCCTTAGGTGTTGCCATCACCCCAGAAGATGGCCGCGGTGTGCTTTCCGAGCCTTCCCGGACATCGCTTGCCGATAGCTATGCTTATGTAGAGGCCGACCTTCTACGAGCATTGGATTTATTGCCCGAATCCAGCAACCGCTCGCGAGCCTCCAAAGGTGCTGCCCGCGCCCTCTTGTCGAGGCTCTACCTCTATACCCGTGACTATGCCTCCTGCATTGAATATGCTGATGCCGTTATAGCCGGCGGGGGAACTTATACTTTAAACCCCTCTTATACCGATATATTCGCCACTAAGCTCAGTACCGAATCCATCTTTGAACTCAATTTTAATAACGCGGATCAGAGCGGTGTACGCAATTGGTATTTCCCAACCAGCCAGGGCGGCAGAGGCGATCTGGCATGCCACCCTTCCTTTGTTGAAAAGGCGCAAGCCGACCCGAACGATATACGCGGCACCCTATATGCTTATGAAAATAGTGCGAACGTGTACTATCCAACCAAATACAACAAGGCTGGGAATATTGACAATATCCATGTGATCCGCATTGCCGAGATGTACTTGAACCGTGCAGAAGCCAAAGCCAGCAGCGGTGTGGATCTGGAAGGCGCGCTCGCAGACCTCAACCTAGTGCGGCAGCGGGCAGGAGCGATGCGTTATAGCACCACCGATGGTGCCACCTTACTCGGCTATATCTGGGAAGAGCAGCAGCTGGAATTTGCCTTCGAGGGGCATAGCTTCTTCGACTTGGTGCGCACCGGGCAGGCACAAGAGACCATCACCAATATTCCACGCCTAAATTCACCTAACACCATCAGCTTCGTTGAATTGGAGCGTGCATTATTTCCCATTCCGCTTTTTGAAATGAATGCCAACCCCAATATGGTACAGAACAGCGCTTATCAATAATTAACCCTATACACGTATGAAACAATCAATATTGTCCCAAAACATTGTTCACCACTTGCACAAACCGCTCCTCTGTCTGTTTGTCGCCTTGTTGTTGGTCTCTTCATATGCCCATGCACAAAGTGGGGTCACATCCGTCAAACAGGATATCCTGCAATCCATGACCTGGCGGAATATTGGTCCCAACCGTGGCGGCCGCTCGCTAGGCATTTCGGGCAGTACCAAACGTAAAAACGAATATTATTTTGGCGCGGTAGGAGGTGGCTTATGGAAAACTTTGGATGGAGGCCTAACCTGGAAACCGGTTACCGATGGACAGATAAACAGCTCCTCAGTAGGCGCTGTAGCGGTATCAGAAAGCAACCCCGACATTGTTTATATAGGTACCGGAGAAGTACAATTCAGAGGTAACATTATGCAGGGCGATGGCATCTATAAATCTACCGATGCCGGCAAAACCTGGCAGCATGTAGGTTTAAAAAACTCGCAGGCTATTGCCCGCGTACGGATACACCCCACCAACCCGGACATCGTCTATACAGCGGTACTTGGCCATCCTTATGGTCCTAATGAAGAGAGAGGTGTCTTCAAAAGCGGGGACGGGGGGAAAACCTGGAAAAAGGTTTTATACAAAGGCGATCAGGCCGGGGCCGTTGACCTCATTATTGATGTGAATAACCCAGAAACCATCTACGCCACTATCTGGCAAGTATACCGCACTCCCTATAAAATGTGGGGCGGCGGCGGTGTTTCCGGCATTTTCAAATCTACCGATGGCGGAGAAAGCTGGGAAGAACTCACCCGCAAACCGGGCATGCCCACAGGCACGGTGGGAAAGATAGGCGTAACCGTATCACCGGTAGATGCTAAACGTGTGTGGGCCGTTGTGGAAGCAGAAGATGGTGGTGTTTATCGTTCGGACGATGCCGGTGCCACCTGGAAGCTTGTTAATAACGAGCGGAAGCTCCGCCAACGCGCTTTTTACTATTCACGCCTAGTAGCCGACCCAATAGACCGCGATGGCGTTTACGGCCTGAACGTAGGTTTTTATAAGTCTAGCGACGGAGGTGTTACCTTTGATAAAACCATCCAGGTGCCTCATGGCGACAACCACGACCTCTGGATCGCTGCGGATGACCCCAGCCGTCTGGCCGCTTCCAATGATGGTGGCGGAACTATCTCGCTGAACGGCGGAGATACCTGGACTGATGAAGATTTCCCCACTGCGCAGCTCTACCACATTATGGTTACCTCCGATTTCCCTTATCATGTTGCCGGTGCCCAGCAGGACAATACCACCATTGCTGTACCGAGTGATGATTGGGCGCACATGAACACCCGTAACAACAGCATCAAACCAGGCATGGGCTATGCTTATAGCGTTGGTGGCGGCGAAAGTGGTTATATTGCACAAGATCCGAAAAATCCCGATATTTTTTATGCAGGTAGCCAGGGAGCGCTTCTAACACGCATCAACAGGAGTACTGGCCAAATGCGCGATGTACAGGTGTATCCCCGTTTCTTTTCCGGGGAGGAGGCCAAGGTGTTACCCGAGCGTTGGCAATGGACTTTTCCAATTGTCTTCTCGCCTAAAAACCCCAATAAACTCTACACCTGTTCACAACATGTTTGGGTTACCACCAATGAAGGACAATCCTGGGAAAAGATCAGCCCCGACCTCACCTATGCAGACACAACCACTCTGGGCATCAGCGGCGGAGTGATTACCCGCGACATGAACGGACCGGAAATCTACGCAACGGTATTTGCGCTAGCCCCCTCACACCATGATGAACAGGTGATATGGGCGGGTTCTGATGATGGGCTGGTACATATCACACGTGATCATGGTAAAAGCTGGACCAACATTACACCACCAGACATGGTGCAGAATACTCGTGTTAGCATTATTGAAGAATCGCCGCACCTCCCCGGCACAGCTTACATAGCCGCTAAACGCTATCAAATGGATGATAGGGCGCCTTATATCTGGAAAACCAAAGACTACGGTAAAACCTGGGAAAAAATCGTCCAGGGTATACGCACAGACGATTACGTACATAGCATACGCGAAGACGTCATCGTTCCAGGCCTGCTTTATGCTGGAACGGAACATGGCGTCTGGGTATCTTACAATGATGGTGCACAATGGATGCCTCTTCAACTCAACCTACCAGACACGCAGGTATCTGACCTCATGGTAACGGAGAAAGATCTAGTCATTGGCACACACGGTCGATCGATCTACATTCTGGACGACATCGCTCCCATCCGACAACTGGCAATGATAGACACCCAAAAACCCTACTTATTCAACACCTATCCGGCAGTTCGACGTGTCGAAGAGGGGTTAATACAATATTACCTTCCGCAGACACCACAGTCGTTAACGGTGGAGATATTCAACGCTCAAGGGGATACCGTTGTAGCCTACAAAGGTACTGCCGGCAAAACCAAACAGGAAGATACCGGTGGCCGCTTTGCCCCGCAACTTTTGCCCAGCATGCAGGCTGGCCTGAATAGTTTCCGATGGAACCTCCGCTATCCAGGTGCCACCAGCTTTGACGGCATGATCATCTGGAGCGCACGACCACAGTTGGGCCCTTTTGCGCCTACAGGCACTTATCAGGTGAAGCTTATCGTTGACGGGCAGACCTTTACACAGGAACTACAAGTGAAACTAGATCCCCGACTCCAGGGGGTCAGCGAAGCTGACGTACACGAACAGTTTAAGCTAGCTATGGATCTCCGCAACAAAACCAGTTTAGCGAACGAAGCAGTGATCAAAATCAGAAAACTGAAAGCTGCCATGGAAAGCAATAAGGTAAAACATAAAAAGATACTCTCCCAACTGGCGAGTATAGAGGAATCTCTGTATCAGGTACAGAACCAAAGCTCACAAGATCCGCTCAACTTTCCAATCAAGCTCAACAACCGATTAGCTTCATTATGGCGCAGTGTTGAAACGGGCGATGCAAAACCTACAGCTGGTGCTTACCAGGTGACCGAAGAACTCACTAAAGAACTGAACACGTATCTCGGTCAGCTACGCGAACTGCTTACTTCAAACGAAATCAAACCCTACTTAAAAACGATAAGTCTATGATATCCGCCTTTCAACAACCGCTCTGGCTGAAACATCTTTTTGTTCATGTGTTTTTTTGCTTTGCAATGCTCTCCCCGATAACGGGGAGAGCGCAAGGCGAGTCGCCCACAGAACTGCTAAAATCGTTAAAATACCGCAATGTTGGACCCAACCGGGGCGGACGATCGCTGGCCGTAGCTGGAAGCCCGCAAAGACCCTTTGAATACTATTTTGGTGCCACTGGAGGCGGACTGTGGAAGAGCACCGACGGAGGGTTGAATTGGAAGCCGGTAACCGATGGGCAGATCAAATCATCGTCGGTTGGTGCCGTAGCCGTTGCTCTTAGCAATCCGGATATTGTATACATTGGTATGGGAGAATCGGAGTTCAGAGGTAACATCATGCAGGGTGATGGCGTGTACAAATCTACAGATGCCGGCAAAACCTGGCAGCATGTGGGCTTAACCGAAACCCAAACCATTGCGCGTATCCGCATCCATCCTACTAACCCCGACATTGCATATGCAGCCGCTTTAGGCCATCCCTTTGACCCCGACGAAAACCGCGGTGTTTACAAAACGATCGATGGTGGTAAGACTTGGAAAAAGATTTTATATAAAGGCGATCGGGCTGGTGCACAGGATCTTATTCTCGATCCACAGAACCCTAATACCCTCTATGCTTCTATCTGGGAGGTCTACCGCACGCCTTGGAAAATGTGGGGCGGTGGTGGCGCTTCCGGTTTCTTCAAATCCACCGATGGTGGAGAAACCTGGGAGGAGCTCACCCATAAACCCGGTATGCCCAAAGCACCCATCGGAAAAATTGGCATCACCGTGTCGCCCGTGAATCCCCAGCGTGTGTGGGCAATTGTGGAAGCCAACGAAGGTGGCGTTTTCCGCTCGGACGATGCAGGCATGACCTGGCAGCAAACCAACGATGAACGTAAACTTAGACAAAGGGCCTTCTATTATACACGTATTTACGCCGATCCAAAAGATGAAAACGGAGTATACGTACTCAATGTGAATTTTTATAAATCAACCGATGGCGGTAAAACATTTGACAAGGAGATAAAGGTGCCCCATGGCGACAATCACGATTTATGGATTGACCCCAACAACCCTCTACGTATGGTACAAGCCAATGATGGTGGCGGTACCGTCTCAGTGAATGGGGGTGACTCCTGGACCGATGAAGATTTCCCAACAGCACAACTTTACCACATTATCGCTACCAATGATTTTCCCTACCATGTGGCCGGCGCCCAACAGGATAATACCACCATAGCGGTGCCGAGTGAAGATTGGCGGCATATGGTCTCACGCACTAATTCCGTCAAAGCGGGTATGGGCTATGCTTATGAAGTAGGTGGTGGTGAAAGCGGCTATATAGCCCAAGATCCGCTTAATCCGGATATTTTTTACGCTGGCAGTTATTCCAACACACTCACACGCATCAACCGCCTTACTGGTGAGCGACGTAATGTAGAACCTTATCCCCGCTACTTTATGGGCGAAGCAGCCAAAGCATTGCCCGAGCGCGTACACTGGACCTTTCCTATCGTCTTCTCGCCTGTAAACAAAAAACGGCTATACGTTTCCTCTCAACATGTGTGGTTCACCGAAAACGAAGGACAGACCTGGAAAAAAATCAGTCCCGACCTCACACTGAATGACACTACCACCCTCGGTGAAAGTGGAGGCATCATTACTAAGGATATGAGCGGACCGGAAATTTATGGTACTGTTTATACGCTAGCCCCTTCTTTTCATGAGGAGCAGACTATATGGGCAGGGTCTGACGATGGCCTGGTTCATATCACACAAAATCATGGCGGTAACTGGCAGAACATAACACCCGACGATATGCCAAAGTATACCCGTGTGAGTATGATAGAAGCCTCCCACCACGAGGCGGGCAAAGCCTATGTAGCAGCTAAACTTTATCAATTAGGCGACCGCAAGCCTTATGTATGGAAAACGGCCGACTATGGAAAGTCCTGGACCAAGATTATCACCGGCATCTCTGATGATGATTTTGTGCACGTAGTGCGTGAAGACCCCAGCCGGGCAGGGCTGTTGTATGCCGGCACTGAACACGGTGTGTATGTATCATTTGATGACGGCGCAAACTGGCACCCCCTACAGCTGAACTTGCCCGACACACAGGTGCCTGATATAGCGGTGACCGAGAAAGACCTAGCCATTGCCACTCATGGACGCTCCATGTATATATTAGACGATATTGCACCAATACGCGAATATAGTAAGAGTCTCAAAGATGAATCACTGCACCTGTTCACACCCTACTACGCTGTCAGGCGAGTACAGGAAGCAACCTTCCAATACTACCTAAAACAAGCTGTAGATTCCATCGACCTTGAAATATTCGATGCACAAGGTAAACAGGTACAGCATTTCTCTGGCAGCAGCGATACCACGCGGAAAAGCAACCTATCGGTGAAAGCAGGCCTGAACACATTTACCTGGGATTTGCGCTATCCCGGCGCTACTACCTTTGAAGGTATGGTCCTTTGGGCTGCAAGACCTGCAAACGGCCCCTTGACCACTCCGGGCGTTTATACAGTTAAATTAACAGCCGGGAATCAGCAGGCAGAAAAAACTTTAGAGATCAAGCTCGATCCACGGCTTAAGGACATCACCCAAGCAGATATCGAAGAACAGTTTAAGCTGGTGGTGCAGATCAGGGACGAGGTAAGCAAAGCGAACCAAGCGGTAATTGACATCCGCAACATCAAAACAAAAATACAGCAGCAGAAGAATAAGCAAAAATACAACAAATTACTCAGTGAATTGGAGCGTATCGAATCGACCATCTACCAAGTCAAAAACCAGAGCAACCAGGATCCGCTGAATTATCCCATCAAGCTTAACAACAAACTTGCTGCGCTGCAACGGATTGTGGAAAGCGGTGAGGCAAAACCAACAGACGACAGCTACAGCGTTTTTGACGAACTCCGTGGCGAACTGGCTGTTTTATTGGACGATCTAAAAAAAGTAAGCGAACAAAGACTGATAAAAACCCTCTAAACAACCTTGGATTCTTCTCCCGAGGCAGCTGCCCCCCAACGTAGCTGCCTCACTCTTTATTCATTTTTATATACGCTAAACAGTTAAAAGAAAACATATTAAATTATGGGAAAAGATGTGATTTTAGTGGTTGGAGCAAACGGTCAGGTTGGCAAAGCACTCCTTCCGCAACTTATCCATATTTATGGAGACCGCTCTGTTATTGCAATAGACATCAGCAGCAATATATGGTCGTGGACATGCCGGTTCTTTACACTGGATGCCGCCGACCCAAAGAAGCTGTATGAGATCATCCACAAATATGATGTAACACAGATCTATCATTTAGCTGCCATACTATCTGCAAATGGCGAGCGCAATCCCTTCCAGACATGGGAAGTGAATATCCGCACTGTACTCAATGTGTTGGAAATCGCCAAAACCTCTAGGGTATCTAAGGTATTCATTCCCAGCTCTATTGCTGTATTCGGATCAGGAGCAGAGAAAGAAAACACCGCCCAGTTCAGTCACCTCGACCCCAGCACAGTATATGGTATCAGTAAGGTGGCTACAGAGAACTGGATTTACTATTATAATACCAAATACCGCCTAGATGCCCGTTCTTTACGTTATCCCGGCATCATCGGCGCGCAGACTATTCCCAGCGGTGGCACCACAGATTATGCCGTGGAAATGTTCTACAAAGCCATCAGCTACGAAGTATTCACATGTTATCTCAAACCCGACACCATACTGCCCATGATCTACATAGATGATGCCATTCGTGCCACCATCGAGTTGATGGAGGCCCCTTTCGATGCACTGCGCATCAGAAGTTCCTATAATTTAGCTGCCACCAGTTTCGACCCCTCCATGCTCACCGCTCGCATTAAACAATATATTCCCAAGCTCAGGGTATATTTTGAGCCCGACTTCCGGCAAAAGATCGCTGAATCTTGGCCCAATTCAATCGACGATCAGTACGCTAGAGCCGATTGGAAATGGAGCCCGCAATTTGATCTGGAAGCGATTACCACCCGCATGTTAGCAGAAGTCAGCAAAATATTGGAAAAGAAAGGAGGGCCTATTAGAAGTTAATAGTATGAGTATATTTGATCTCTTTCAGGACAAAAGTACTGTTCAGCGTGCCTATATTGTCCAATCTACTAAGTTTATGTCGTACAAAATCGTGATAAGCGTCCAGACTGGAAATATTGATCTTCAGCAGAAAGTCTACACTGCCGGCCATGTGATAACATTCTTGGATCTCTTCAAAACCGAGAACTTCGCGCTCGAACATCTCGATATATGCTTCGTTATGATAACGCATGGAAACCTGACAGAGTGCTGTTATGGATTTATTCAGCATTTTTTTATCCAAGATTGCCACATACTCTTTGATATATTTAAGATTTTCCAATCTGCGGATACGCTCATATACCGGGGAAACCGTCAAATGCAGAATATTAGCAAGCTCTTTAGTAGTAATTTTTGCATTTTCCTGCAGTTTCTTCAAAATTATTTTATCTACATCATCCAAATCTTCCATAAGACGACTATTAAATAAAAAAAACCATTAAATAAAAAACATATTATTAGATTGAAAAAACATATTGCGGCAGTACGTAAATATCGCAAAATATAATTGTAAAAACAACAAATATTACAGCAAAAATTTCGATATTTATAACAAAAAAGACCAAAAATAGAAAATAGAAAAACAAATACCCATGAAGAAGCACGTTTTTTTCACAAAAAACAAATAATTATTCACAATATGTCATTGCGCAAGAAGAAAATATTCAAAAAAAGCTTACTCAACAGAAAACTTCATTATTGGGGCTCTATCATTATCGGCCTTCCTTTTCTACTTATTCTAATCACGGGTATTCTTTTATTGTTGAAAAAAGACGTTACCTGGATTCAACCGGCAACAAAAAAAACCGCTGATAAAGAGTTACTTATCAGCTTTGAGCAAATGCTCCAGCAATTGCAAAGTATCGACACACTATCCATCCACTCGTGGGAAGATGTGTCGCGGATCGATATTCAACCAGATAAGGGGATTGCGAAGATCACGGCCCGAAACAATTACGAGATACAGCTCGGCTTGGCAAAAGGCGATATTCTTCAAATAGCCTACCGACGATCAGACCTTATAGAATCGCTCCACGATGGGAGCTTCTTCCACGAGAATGCCAAATATTTATACAGTTTACCTACAGCCGTGGTACTGTTACTATCTTTAATAACAGGTGTTATTTTATTTTTTCAACCTATTCTCGTTAAAAGGAGAAAAAAAAGCTCTGTTGAACAAAAAGAGGGATTCATAGCCAAGAAAACATAAGCCGTTGTAGATTCCTTTTGTTGAATAGGTCAGATATTATAGCCGTGCTCTCCCCAAAACGTGGAGAGCACTATCGGCGTTCATTTTCATGAATAGTATTCAATGACTAATCTATTTTTTCATACATGTAAGCGGCTACTTCTGCCAAACGATTGGTAAAACCCCATTCATTATCATACCAACTGGCTACAGACAATAAACCTCCTACTTTTGCGGTTAGAGGCAGATCAATAATAGCCGAATGAGGATCTCCGACAATTCTGGCTGATGACCATTCACCTTCAAGGACATCCATCACGTTTTTCAAAGGGGCTTCCTGGCTGGCCTTTCTAAAGGCATCGTTCACTTCGTCAACAGTACAATCTTTTTCGGTAACCAGATTTAATTCAGCAATACTTCCGGTTCTGGTAGGAACACGATAGGCTTTTCCGGTGACCTTCAAATCTTCCCAGATAAATTTTAATGCTTTTGCTGCTCCTGAAGAAGAAGGGATAATGTTTTCTGCAGCAGCCCAGGAATCGCGCCTTGATTTCATGGGTTGATCGGTGAGAGATTGTGAGTTGGTATAGGAGTGTACGGTGGAAAATAAACCGTATTGGATACCGAAATTTTCTTTAATAACCTTCACTACGGGAGCAAGGCCATTGGTAGTACAGCTTCCGGAACTAACAATACGATGATGTGCGGGATCAAATTTTTCTAAATTTATTCCTTTTAACAGCACGGCATCGCAGTCCTCTAAACTTTTACTTGGTGCACTCACCAAAACATACTTGGCTCCATTGTCTAAATGAGTCTGAGCCCCAGCTCGCGTTACTGCTCTTCCGGTACAGTCAATCACCAAATCAACGCCTAACGCTGCCCAATCTGGTATTTTTTCTAACGAATTTTTATACGGAATTTTTCGATCGCCTATAACGAAAACATCACCTTCTGTACTGGTTTGCTCATGCCAACGCCCGTAATTGGTATCGACGCTGAAAAGGGCCTCTAATGTTTCAACGTCTTTAATATCTGCGATACAAGAAGGTGTGAACAAGTTGTTTTGGAGAGCGATTCTTAACAATTGTCGACCGATTCTCCCAAAGCCGTAAATAGCTATTTTTTCCATCGTAATAAATTTATTTGATTTAAACAGACTGGTTTTTCATACCAAAATTTTATGATCGTTCTCACAAAGGTGATGCAAACAGCATACCACACCATAAAAAACTAAACTACAGAAGTTTAAAGAAATATGCAATAATTATTTTTACGGTATATCGTGGTTTGTCGATTTTTTTGACGGTAATTCGTTTAGAATCCGGCTCGTTTGCTGTTGGACAATCATAAAAAAAGGTGACCTGTACAAAGGAAGTCAGAACGGATATAGAGGTGTAAATTTGAATTAATGAACCAAATTTGTTACCGTAACCTCACAGCAGGAGGAAGCCGCTCTATCAGAGCAAGTATGTCAAACCAAAACGAGCTACACGAGCATATGCTTCGGAAGGCTGCGCCATTCCAATAAGGCCCGCGCGATAATTCCTTAATCCGTGGGAATAACCGATATAAAGCCCCACTTTTCCAAAATCCGTTGAAACTTGTATCCGTGGTCGCAAATCGGTTTTGATATTCCGTCTATTGCTTGAGGTTGTCACTTCCTCGCCACTAACGTCGGATATTGCTTTTCCTTTTTCCCTAGACCGCAACAGATAACCTAAATCTAAACCTCCCAGTAGATCAAATTGTCGATCTACGATACGAAGCCTTCCCCCTATAAAAGGAAAAACATTTAAAAAAGTATTGTTCAGAAAGGTCCTCCCTTCAAAACCCGATAAGATATCGCCCCACACAACATCACTGTATTTCAAATCAACCTTACTCCTCAGTACTTCGGCCCCCAGTTCGGCACCGAAGATAAAACTTCCCTTCGTTATTTTTCTGATATTAACGGCCAAGCCATAACCTATTCCATTTTTTGAACCATAAGGATTGTTTGTATATGTACCGCCATTAATACGAGAGACATCTACAGCACCGCCCCCCCGGTAAGCAGATAGCCCGGAACTTAGAACCGCACGCATCTCTAACTGTTGAGCGCTCAACGATGTGATGGATAATAATAGTGCTATGAAGCAAGGTAAAAATGAAGTCATATTGCTTAGGGTTTGGTTTTCAATTATTTTAATGGTTATGAGTTAAACGTATTCTTTGAACCTTATGCTACAATCAATTGGGTTTTGATTATCCGCAGTCTTTTAGTTACCTGTTTAAAATAAAAACAAACCTTTCTCCATTTGCTGACACACATTATCGAAATTTTGAAACACATTGACTCTTTTAATAGAATCACTTTAGCTTACTTTGTACAAAACCATTATAAATGAATCATATGTGTATCCGCTCCATTGTTATTCTTTTTTGTATATGTTATGCAAACAATATTTTGGCTCAAACAACGATTATAAACAGCCAAAAGTTTGATAAAAAAGCTGGCGCAAGTTTAACATACAATAACAAGATTTTAAAAATAAAATGGCCTGCCGGCAATAACGATTATGGGCAGGTTGAGCTCGATATGGAAAAGGGCAAACCGCTGTTTAGCCGCATCTTGCTCGGAAAAGAAAAATCGGCAAAGATTATTTCTTCCGACCTGGACCCATCTTTTCTGCTCACCATCGGGAAACGGGATTTGATTTCACAAAATGGCTGGAATATCTTTTTTGATAAAGTACCTGAGAAACCTTTTACAACATACGAAGTAAAATTGGAAAAATCCAGCGCTGCGGTAGAGACGGTAGGAAGCCGCACGGTAGTGAAAATTGCTTCGCTTAAAGCAGACCGTTTTAGTGGGGATCTTGAAATCACGTTTTATAACGGCAGCCCACTTTTCAATGTGGCGGCAGTAATGGCAACCGACATTGATTCTTCTGCTATTGTTTATGATGCCGGCTTAGTAAGCCGATCTACCGCATGGGAACGCATCTCTTGGATCGATACCGATGATAGCCTACAGACCACCCCGATGATTGCGACTGATACTGCCAAAAATATTGCTGTAAAATACCGCAGCATTGCTGCAAAAGGAAAACAGGGTACTTTAGCCCTATTTCCTGCACCGCATCAATATTTTTATCCACTTGATGAAGCCTTTAACCTAAAATTTACGTGGCACGGAAATAATTACCGGAAAATGGTTGACGGATACGGTATAGGCATCCGGCAGGATCTGCAGGGCGACAAGCGCTTTGTGCCCTGGTTCAATGCGCCTCCGGGAACCAGTCAACGTTTAAATTTCTTTTGCCTGCTGAGTACGGAAGAAGAACACAATGCTTTCACAGCGGTCAAAAAATTCACCCATAACGATGCCTATGTCAGTCTTCCGGGTTACAAAACGATGTCAAGCCATTTCCACAACGAATTTATCATGAATGTTGTGCTGGCAAACAAGCCCATTCCGGAAATTCCTGATTTCGTTAAGGTATTTAAAAAAACCGGTATTGATATCGTGCATCTGGCCGAATTTCATTATACCGCACATCCCACAGGGCCAGATGAACAACGCTTAAAAGAACTACATGCCCTGCACGAACAATGTGAGCGCCTATCGGATGATCAGCTCCTCCTCCTTCCTGGTGAAGAACCCAACGAGTTCTTCGGCGGCCATTGGCTTTCTTTTTTTCCGAAGCCTGTTTACTGGATCATGTCACGTGGAGAAGGCGTACCCTTTACAGAAAATCACCCATCTTATGGAAAGATATACCATATTGGAGATAAAAAGGACATGTTAAAGCTGCTGGAAGAAGAGCAAGGTCTTGCCTGGACAGCCCATGCGCGCACAAAAGGATCGGTAAAACACCCTGATGCCTATAAAAACGAGGATTTTTTCTTATCAGATCATTTCATGGGGGCAGCATGGAAACCTATGCCTGCCGATCTGTCTGAACCAAGACTTGGCAAACGGGTACTTGATTTAATGGATGACATGAACAATTGGGGTCTGAAAAAGAAAGTCATCTCCGAAGCGGATCTTTTTACAATAACACCGGAAAATGAGATGTATGCCCATCTGAACGTAAATTACCTGATGCTCGACTCCTTGCCCAAGTTTACCGATGGTTGGAAACCAGTGCTCAATAGTATGCAAAAAGGCCGTTTTTTTACCAGCACCGGAGAGGTATTAATGCCTGCGTTAACCATCAATGGCAAACGTTCGGGAGAGACATTACAGTTAGACAATTCAGGGTATGCCGCTGTTAAGCTTGAGCTAAGCTGGACTTTTCCTATGCATTTTGTGGAAGTGATATCCGGCGATGGAAATAGCGTTTATAGAGAAAGGATCGATCTCACTAAAACACAAGCATTTGGATCACAGCTACTGGAGTTCAAAGCGAATCTCCGTGACAGAAAATGGGTGCGTATTGAAGCCTGGGATATTGCCGCAAATGGTGCCTTTAGCCAGTCTTTTTACATAGCTAAATAGCTTGCTGTTCTCGTCTGTATGATCTACAAACTTAACAAATTGATAACGTTCCATCTTATATCTTTGCTCCGTATCATATGGAGACTGTTGTGTATGAAGACGAAATACAATGTCTAGAAGGAATCCGTAGAGGCGAAGAGAGGGCTTTTACGAAACTTTTCGATCGTTACTGGCAAGATCTGTACACGCTGGCGTATCGGCGCTTGAATAACGGTGATGAGGCAGGAGATATGGTACAGGAAATTTTTGCCGATATCTGGCAGCGGCGTAACGATCTATACATTCATACGTCTTTTTGGGCCTATCTGCAAAAAGCACTTAAATACCGCATCATCCGCGCAGGCAGCCGCGCTGATCTGCACCATAAAGCAATGGAATACCTCATGAGCCGCATGGAGCTCATGGAAAATACCATACTAGAACAGATTGCGGCAGGTGAGATCAAAAAAACAATTGCCGATGTGGTGCATACCTTTCCGGATAATATGCAGAAGGTTTTTGTGCTGCGAACGGAAAATTATACCGTAGAGGAAATTGCCACGGCAATGGGACTGGCCGTACAAACGGTGAAAAACAATCAAACCGAAGCACTGAGGCGGCTGAAGCTTGCGTTGGCCAAACAGCAAGCTCCCATTGACAAATCCCTTTACCTATTACTACTCCTGTTCATAGAAAGTTAATACAGTGATAACAATTTATTGAAGTACCTAAGCCTCCCCTGTGTCACTATAATGGTGTAAAAGCGCCTAAAAGTGGACAAGAAAAAGTTTAAGCATTTATTACAGAATTACCATCAGGAAAAGGCTTCCAAACAGGAGCAATATATCGTCGATAGCTGGTATGAACTCCTGGACGCCTCAGCTCGTACTGTGCCCGAGTTGGAAGACAAGCGGATACGGGAAGCTCTCCGGAAACGATTGCTACATGGCGCGCTGGGCATAGACTCAAAGACGAAATGGTACAGATCTCCCTGGTGGCAAGCCGCGGCGATGTTGCTCTTGGTATCTTCCCTACTCTTGTGGCTAAGACCCCGGGAAAAGATAGCGCCACAGGCTCTTAAGGAGTCATTATTTGTTGCTGGAGAGCGTCAACTAAAAAAAATCATACTGCCCGACAGCAGCATTGTATGGCTGAATGCACGATCAAAACTACGCGTAAAACCTGGCTACAGCATGCAGAACCGCGATTTAGTACTTGAAGGGGAGGCTTTTTTTGAGGTAAAGACTGATCCAGTACACCCCTTACGTCTGAACGTACCTGGGATTCAGGTACAGGTGTTAGGAACTACTTTTAATGTGAAAGCCTACCAAGGGCTTCCGGAGATCACGGTAGCACTGCAAACAGGTAAGGTACAGGTGCATAGTACCGAGACTCAACAGATGCAAGAATTAATACCTGGAGATAAGATTATCTACAACAAACAGCAAAAACACTTTACTTTTTCGCATACCAACATCGATCACGCCCAAAATTGGAGAAGTGGCTATAATGTACTGGAACAGGCCAGCTTTGAAGAATTGTCCGAGGTATTCCAAAACCTCTATGGGCTACAGTTGCAAACGCGTAACCCACGAGTTAAAAAAAGTAAATATGACCTCACTTTGCGCTCTACACAAACTGCAGAGCAGGCACTAAAAACCATCTGCAATATATTGAATACGACTTACAAAAAGGAGGAAAATGAACGGATAGAGATTTACTAAAAAACAACACAGGGATAGCAAAGTGCCATACCTGTGCCAATATGTCGCCGATAATGAAAGTTTGGTCGCTGTACATTACCGAGCATATAAATTAGTTATTCAATTTAACAAATAACCATCCCAAATATAAGTAATTATCCAAACGAAGGCAAGTTTGCTTCCGTTGGAGTCTTTTATTGGGAAAAACGAACAAATAATTAATGAAATCACCATTACGACTATTGCAGAAGATTATGAGGATAACCTTCATCATAACGGTAGCGATCGTTTCGGTCACCCAGCTACTCTTAGCAGAAAACTCTATGAGCCAAGCACTTGAGAAACGTGTGAATCTCGCCTACAAGGAAGTTACCGCCTTCACGTTGATAAAAACGATGCAAAAACAGGAAGGAATAGACTTTGCTTTTACAGATGATCTCAACTTAGACAAAATTGTGTTGAAAGATATCAACTTCACGAACAGACAGCTAAAAGAAGTATTGAGATCGGTACTGAGCCGCTATCAGATAGATTTTAAAGAGGAGTTGAACACGATTTCTCTGTTTAAAAAGCAGTCGCCTGGAAGGATTAATGGCCAGGTGGTGAACGAGAAAGGCGAGCCTTTACCGGGAGCATCAATAAAGGTGGTGGAACTCAACCGCATTGTGGGCACCAACGAGGAGGGGCAATACGAGATGACTATAGCCCCCGGCACCTATACCATTGAGGTAAACTTTATTTCTTATGTGAAAGAGCGACGGGAAGGTATAAGTTTACAGGAAAACCAGCGTATTATGCTCAATTTCACACTGCAAGAATCTTTCGGCGATTTGCAAGAAGTGGTAGTAGTTGGTTATGGCACCCAACGACGTGAAAATATCACAGGGTCTGTCAGTACCATGAAAGGAAGTAAGCTAACTGCTGCACCAGCAACCAACCCATCTGACGGTATTGCGGGCCGGATTCCGGGATTGGTAGCGTTAACCCCTTCGGGTGAGCCTGGAAGCAGCTCTAACATCACGATTAGAGGAGCCAATACCTTGGGTAACAATGCGCCGCTTATTGTAGTGGACGGAATTCCTAACCGCGAGTGGGATAGATTGAATCCACAGGATATCGAGAGCATTACCGTGCTGAAGGATGCTTCTGCGGCCATCTATGGTGCTCGCGCAGCAAATGGTGTTATCCTGGTCACGACTAAAAAGGGCGGCTCTGGAGCACCGAGCATACAATTCAACTATAATGAGGGTATCGGCGCCCCTACCGTGGTTCCGAAAGCTGCTGATGCAGCCACCTACGCGCAGTTACTCAATGAGATTTTAGCTTATGAAGGAGCAGATCCGATTTATTCGGAGGATGACTTGCGGCAATACCGGGATGGAACAGATCCGTTACGGTTTCCCAATACCAATTGGTATGATGTAACCTTAAAAAACTGGGCGCATCAACGGAATGCGGATGTGAATATATCTGGTGGGCAAGAAAATTTGCGTTATTATTTGTCTGCGGGTACACGTTTTCAGGATGCGATTTATAAAAACAGCGCCACTTCCTATCAACAACACAATATACGCCTGAATCTGGATGGTAATCTATCCAAATATATAAAGTACGGTGTAAATGTTGCTGCCCGGGAAGTAAACCGCGATTATCCCACGGAGTCGAGCTCGAGTATCTGGAACCGTCTGCGTGCTTCTAAGCCCAACATGCCTGCTTTTTGGCCTAACGGAGAGGCGGCAGACAATGGGGATAGCGGCAACCCGGTGGTTATTACCACTAACCAAACAGGCTATGACCGTAATAAGACAACCGTGCTGGAAACAAGGGCCACCATAGATATACAAGTGCCCTGGGTAAAGGGTTTATCCATTAGTGGTAATGCTGCGCTCGATAACAGTACCCAGAATGATAAGCTTTGGAAAACACCCTGGTACCTGTATTCCTGGGATCGCACTTCTTTCCAGGAAGATGGCATTCCCCTGGTGAGTAGGGTACAGCGCGGTTATGCCAATGCCGAACTCACTCAAGAGATGAGTGATACGCGACTGGTAACCTTAAACGCCCTGGCTAAATATGATTTTACTATAGCGAATAATCACCAGTTTAATCTTATGGCAGGTGTCGAACGGATTGAAGGCGATCTGATGAACTTCAACGCTTTTCGTAAAAACTATGTTTCTACAGCCATCGATCAACTATTTGCGGGCGGCGATATTGACAAGAATAATGGCGGATCGGCCAGTAATGAAGCGAGATTAAACTATTTTGGCCGCGTTAACTACAATTTTAAGGATCGCTATCTGTTGGAGATGGTATGGCGGTACGATGGCTCGTATATTTTTCCAAGAGATAGCCGTTTTGGATTCTTTCCGGGCGTTTCTGGTGGTTGGCGGGTCTCGGAAGAGCCTTTCTGGAAATCCTTACGCCCTTATGTTAATGACCTGAAACTACGGGCTTCCTGGGGGAAAACGGGTAACGACCGTATCGATCCGTATCAGTTCTTGCCTAGTTATGCTTATGCTACTAATGCTGCTGATATCTATATATTTAACGGAAATCAGGTTTCCAAGATATTGTATGAATCGAGGATAGCCAATCCAAATGTTACCTGGGAAGTAGCCACGCAGACCAATGTAGGGATGGATATGCATTTCTTTGACAGCAAGTTCACACTATCGGCAGAGTATTTTTATAACCTGCGCACCGACATCCTCTGGCAAAGGAATGCTTCGGTACCGGGCTCTTCTGGGTTAACATTGCCTGATGAAAATATTGGCGAAGTAGTGAATAGAGGAGCCGAATTTCAATTAGGCTATAATGGTGGCAAAGGAGAATTTAAATATGCGCTTTCTGCCAATGTTTCCCTCAATAAGAACAAAATACGTTTCTGGGATGAAACACCGGGTGTACCCGACTATCAGCAGTCTACAGGACGTCCGATGAATACGAAATTATACTATAAAGCGACTGGTATTTTTAGAGACCAGGCAGCGGTGGATGCTTATCCGCACTGGGCTGGGGCAAGGCCAGGCGATGTAATCTTTGAGGACGTTAATGGGGATGGTGAGATTAATGCGCTCGACAGGGTACGCTTGGATAAAACAACATTGCCCACGCATATAGGCGGCTTCAACGCCGACTTATCCTACAAGGGCTTTTATGCTTCCATTTTTTTCCAGTGGGCCCTAGGTGCTGTACGTAACGATTACTTTGAAATGCAAGGGCAGATTGGCAACTATCTAGCTCGGGATGCGGAAGGCCGTTGGACTCCGGAGAACCTGGATGCGCAGAAGCCGCGGATCTGGAACCGATATAATGAATACTGGAGGAGCAATGACAATACCTACTGGCTCCAGAACACAGACTATCTCCGATTGAAAAACGTGCAGCTGGGATACAATCTACCGAGTGCAATTGCTAGTAGGATTTCAGCAAAAGCACTACAGATATATGTTTCAGGCCTGAACCTCATCACCTTTACCGGAGTGAAAGATGTCGATCCTGAAAGTACTTCAAGTACGGCTTATCCCGCTAATAAAGTGTATAACCTCGGTATTTCTGTTACCTTTTAATTATAGAAAAAGATCATGAGAAATAAGATTCAGCTATTGTTATTAATGTTGTTTGGACTAACGGCACTATTTTCGTGCAAAAAAGATTTTTTGGATACAAAATCGCAGGAAGAGTTTACTGACGAGGCCGTCTGGACCGACCCGGCCTTGGTGGAAACTTTTTTGAACAATATTTATTTTAGACTGTATGAGCCCCTTACGGATGGACGCGGAACAGCCAACATCGTAGACGAAGCCCACTACCGTGGGAATAGCGCCTCCACGCAGTTCAACAACAGCTTGTCTACCCAAGACAATCTATATGCTTGGGGTTATCAGCGGAACTTGGTGTGGAACGAATTGTATAAATCGATTCGTTATTGCAACATCTATTTCAGCAAAATGGATGTAATACCCTTTTCTGGAGAAGTGGTGGATGGAAAAAGCGATGCAGACCGGATGACAGGAGAAGCGCATTTCCTGCGCGCCTTTCAATACCATTACCTCCTAGCGCTCTATGGGGGCGTGCCCTTAATCACCGAACCCTTCGAACTGGGCGAAGACTTCGCGCGTCCGAGGGACAGCTTTGCTGATTGCGTGAACTTCGTAGTGAACGAATGCGACAAGGCGGCGGCATTGTTGCCAGAAATGCATACGGGTGATAATATGGGGCGTGCTACGAAAGGTGCGGCTCTGGCCCTCAAATCGCGCGTACTGCTTTATGCTGCCAGCGATCTTCACTCGCCCAACGCCGTGACATCTTCGTTCCCAGAACCACAATTATTAGCTTATACAGACAACAACCGTATGGAGCGATGGCAAAAAGCAAAAGATGCAGCGAAAGAGCTCATCGATTTGAACCTATATAGTTTGTACAAGGCAGAGCCGGCTCCCGGCGATTCTGTTGCGCAGAACTTAACAGAAATATTCTTAAGCAACAATAGCTCAGAGGATATCTTTGTGAAGTTCTTCACGCAGGTTATGGGACAGCGATGGGGACTGTACTCCTCTCCTAATGGCTATTATGGCTGGGGTGTAAACGCTCCTATCGCAGATTTTGTGGACGCCTTTCAAATGGCTGATGGCAGTACTTTTGACTGGAATAATCCAGCGCACGCTGAGCATCCCTATGCCAATCGTGAACCACGATTTTATGCCACCATTTTCTTTGATGGCGCATCGTGGAGAGAACGACCTGCTGATGCAAAGGCACTGGATCCCGATGACAGGATACAGACCGGTGTATACAAACGGTGGAATGCTTCAAATAATAGCGAATATGAAACATATGGTGTAGATACCAGAAATGGTCCTATTGAAAATTGGAATGGTTCGTACACGGGTTATTATTGTCGTAAGTATATCGATCCCAGCGTTAATGTGCAATACATAAGCCAATCAGTTACATGGCGCTTCTTCCGCTACACAGAAATCCTTTTGAACTATGCAGAGGCTTGTATGGAATTAGGACAGGATGTTGAAGCCGTTGCTTACCTAAACATGATACGAAAGCGCGCTGGTCTACCTCCCATTAGTGCTACAGGAGATACGCTTAAGGCAGCATATAGAAGAGAACGGCGCACAGAACTGGCATTTGAGGAACACCGCTTTTTCGACGTACGCCGTTGGCTCATCGGACCAGAGGCATATCGTCCTGCTTATCAGGCGAGGGTGGTGTATCCTCTGAATCCGGACAGGACTACGGCTTCTACTCCACAAATATCCCACATTAGATTTGAAGATAGGGCATGGGACAACAAATCATATTTCTTTCCTATTTTCAGGGACGAATTGAATAAAAACAACTTACTGGTTCAGAATCCAGGTTACTGATCAACTGATAATTCATTTAGGCATGTTACACGTTAAAAGAAGAAATTTCATAAAGGCCCTTTCGGGCACCTCCCTCCTTTCATTGACGGGAGGTCTATCGCTGTCGAACACCGCTCTTGCTGCTTCAAAAAATCAAGTAGCAGAGGGCACTGTCATCACATTGCTTACACAGCCCTATTTACAGCATCCCACAGCAGAGGGCATCACGATCTGCTGGATTACCTCAAAACCGGCTCATAGCTGGGTAGAATATTGGGAGGAGAATACTTCGGAAAAGAAGGTCAAGAAGCAAACCATCGAGGACGGTATGGCGCTAGCCAACAATATGACAAACCGTATCCGCCTGGATAAGCTGCAAGGGGGTAAACGCTATCGTTACAAAGTGTTCAGTAAAGAGATTATCGAGTTTTTGCCTTATAAGAAAACATTTGGTGATACGGTGGAAAGTGCTGAATTTAGTTTTGTTACCGTTAGCCCTCACAAGGAGTCGGTATCGATGCTGATTCTGAACGACATACATGATCGGCCTCATTCTTTTGCCCATTTGGAAAAACTACATGGCAGCAAAGCATATGATGAAGTATTTCTCAATGGCGACATGTTTGACTATCAAACCGATCAGCAGCAGCTAATTGATCATCTCATAGCACCCTGTACTGCACTTTTTGCTTCTGAAAAACCCTTTTTGTTTGTGAGGGGTAACCACGAAACACGGGGGATTTTTACCTATCAGTTAAAGCATTACTTTGAAAACATTGGCAATGCACCTTATTTTAGCTTTAGCAGAGGTCCGGTTTTTTTTATAGCCTTAGATACCGGTGAAGACAAGGAAGATGACCATGAAGCTTATTACGGGATGGCTGCTTTTGACCCCTTTAGAGAAGAGCAAGCTCAATGGTTGGATAAAATACTCCAAACGGAAGAAGCAAAAAAAGCGCTCTACCGTGTAGTGCTGATGCACATCCCTCCTTATCATTCTGGTGATTGGCATGGCACCACCCACTGCCGCAAGGTATTCAGTCCTGTATTTGAAAAGTATCAGATCAGTTTAGTGGTAAGCGGCCATACACATCGCTATGGTGTCCATCTGGCGCAAACAGATCACTCCTACCCCATCGTGATCGGCGGCGGCCCAATAGAAGGAAATCGCACAGCTATCAAATTAACCGCAAACAGCCAACAACTTCAGCTGACGATGCTATTAGACGACGGAAAGGAAGTGGGCAGCTTAGTGTTGAAACCCGATCAATAGATAAGATAGGAATTGATGTAATTGCAAAGGATCATTGATAGTATAAGAAGGCCGTTCTAAAGTGCTAATGAAACGGCCTTCTCCGTTTAGTTGCTGTAGAAAGATTGCGTCGCAACGGTGTTATAGACAGTACCTTTATTTAAATTTTTGCAAACCTTTATTATTTATCTTTGTTATACTCTTTACTAACCAATTTTTTAAAGGAAGACCCATCTAGATTAGCGAATTACCATCCATTAGCGAATTAACTACCAAAACTAAATAGAAAGGAGTTGATTATGGGAAAAGTAAGAAACATCTTAGAAACAAAAGGCAGTACCGGAATTTTTGTAACTCCGGATACCAATGTTTTTACAGCCTTAGAGTTGATGTTTGAAAAAAACATTGGGGCATTATTAGTTCTTGAAGAAGAAAAATTTATTGGCATCTTCACAGAAAGAGATTATGCCCGAAAGGTCATACTGAGAGGAAAATCCTCCAAGAAAGTCCCCGTGAAGGAGATCATGACCGAGAATCCTCCTACTGTATCTTCTGATACAAGCATAGAGGAATGTATGTGGTTAATGACGAATCGTTTTATTAGGCATTTACCAGTAATTGACAAAGGCAAGCTCATGGGTATCATTTCCATTGGCGACGTCGTGAAATTTATCATTGAAGAGCAAAAATTCATTATCGGAAATCTGGAGCACTACATTACCGGGAGCGCCTATTGTTGAGGCAGGAAAACTTAGTACCAAGATGCGCGCGGAAAAGTCTACAGAAGTTGTTTGATAATTTTAATACGATGAAGCATGAATAGTTCAACGGCATCCAGTACGCCCTTTTGGCCATTTCTCGTCTACGGCGCCTTCGTTTTAGTCTTATTAACCCTCATTATCTCCCTGTCTTATTTTTTAGGTCAACGCCATAAAGCGAGGGCGATGGGCCAACCGTATGAATCGGGTATCTTAGAAACCGGATCAGCAAGGTTGCATTTTTCGGCACAATTTTACCTTGTGGCGATGATGTTTGTCATTTTCGATATTGAAGTTGTATTCATTGTATTGTGGGCCTTGGCCTTTAAGGAGTTGGGATGGCCAGGTTATCTCGGCATATGCGTTTTTATAGGGTTATTGGTTGTGGTTTTAATATATGAGTGGAGCCTTGGAGCCCTGGATTTCGGCCCAAGTGGAAAGAAAATCCTCCAAGCTTATAAGAAATTAATATTAAAAAAAACGGATATATGAAATGGTGGCTTACGCATCCAAACGAACCAACAAATACCCTTAAAGGCACGGGTTCTTTTGAAGAATCTGTAGGGCAAAGTGTACTGTTAACCACTGTTCAGGATCTATTGGCGTGGGGGAGAAAAAATTCGATGTGGCCGTTTAACTTCGGCTTATCCTGCTGTTTTGTAGAAATGGCAACCAGCATCACCAGCAAGTATGATATAGCCCGTTTTGGGGCAGAAGTAATCCGGGGAACGCCTCGCGAAGCGGATGTCATGGTGATTGCCGGAACCGTTTTTATAAAAATGGCCCCCATTATTAAGCGCTTGCACGAACAGATGATGGAACCTAAATGGGTCATCTCTATGGGGTCTTGTGCCAACTCGGGTGGTATGTATGATATCTATAGCGTTGTACAGGGTGTCGATAAATTTTTGCCCGTGGATGTATACGTTCCGGGATGCCCGCCACGACCAGATGCTTTTATGCAGGGATTAACCCTATTGGCAGCTTCTGTAGGAAAAGAACAAAGGCCCCTAAGTTGGGCCATTGGACCCCAAGGAATAATAAGACCCGAACAAAGATCAATGAAAGAAGAGAAAAGGGAGGAACGAAAAAAGATAACTGATTTACGCACACCCGATGAGATTTAGCGGTGTCTTTTAAATAAAGCCGGTGAATAGATACTAACTAAGGAAAGCGATGCATTATTACGTAGTGTGAACCCATCAAATTAAAAAGCATGAATAGAGATTCAGGCTTGGTCGAAGAATTGACCTCCCGATTTGGAGCGTCGGTTTTTACTCAACAGCATACTGTTGATGAGGTGACCACCCTATGGGTTCTCAAAGAACACATCACAACGGTACTTCACTATCTCAAACACAACCTTCACGAACCTTTTGAATTACTCTACGATCTCTGTGCGATTGATGAACGGAACCAAGCTAAAAAGAACGGATCCCCTTCATCGGATTTTACGGTGGTGTACCACCTGCTCTCATTTAAACGAAATTGCTTTATTCGCCTGAAAGTAGCTTTACTTGGGAATTACCCTTCTATAGCATCCGTTAGTGCTCTATGGAGTAATGCCGACTGGTATGAGCGCGAGGTGTATGATATGTTTGGTATACATTTCGAAGGCCATCCTCATTTACGCCGTATCTTGATGCCCTTAACTTGGGAGGGCCACCCCCTGCGGAAGGAACACCCTGCAAGGGCGACCGAAATGGGACCTTTCAAGCTTTGGGATGAAAAACAAGACCGTGAGCAAGATGCCTTGCAATTCCGGCCGGAAGACTGGGGCTTAAAAAGGCAAAGTGCAGATGCTGATTTTATGTTTCTTAATCTTGGTCCGCAGCACCCAGGTACGCATGGTGTATTACGCATTATCTTACAGTTAGATGGCGAAGATATTGTTGACGCCATTCCAGATATTGGTTTTCATCATCGTGGTGCAGAAAAAATGGGTGAACGTCAATCGTGGCATACCTACATTCCTTACACCGACAGAGTGGATTACTTAGGTGGTGTGATGAACAATTTGGCCTATTTACTAGCTGTCGAAAAATTGGCAGGTATTACCGTGCCCGATAGAGTTAAAACAATGCGCGTGATGCTTTGTGAATTCTTCCGCATTGCAAGCCATTTGGTATGGTATGGTACCTTCGCACAGGACTTAGGGCAGCTCTCACCTGTATTTTACATGTTTACCGATCGAGAGAAAATTTTTGATGTCGTTGAAGCAATCTGTGGCGCCAGGATGCATCCTAATTGGTTTAGAATTGGAGGGGTAGCGCAGGATTTACCAAAAGGCTGGGATAAATTGGTTGGCAATTTTATTGCCTATTTTCCAAAGAGACTAAAAGAATATCAACAAATGGTGATGCGCAATAGCATTTTTAAAGCACGGACTGTTGGTATTGGCATTTATACGTTAGACGAAGCTTTGGAATGGGGTGTAACCGGTGCAGGTTTACGGGCTTGTGGATTTGAATGGGACTTCCGAAAAAAACAACCTTATTCGGGTTACGAAAATTTTGAATTTGAGATTCCAACAGCAGGTAATGGCGATTGCTATGATAGGGCAGTAATACGCGTGGAAGAAATGTGGCAAAGTCTGCGTATCATCGATCAATGCCTAAAAAATATGCCCGAAGGAAATTATAAAGCAGATCACCCCTTGGCTACCCCACCAATTAAAAAACACACCATGCAAGATATTGAGACCCTGATTACCCATTTTTTAAATGTAAGCTGGGGCCCTGTAATTCCTATGGGAGAGGCTATGAGCTGTATTGAGGCTACCAAAGGTGCCAATAGCTATTACCTTATCAGTGACGGCAATACCTCGCCTTATAGGGTTCGGATACGTGCACCTTCTTTTCCGCACATGCAAATGCTTCCCTATATCAGTAAAGGCTATACGGTGGCCGACTTGCTCTCCATCTTAGGAAGTATGGATTACGTACTGGCCGATATTGACAGGTAAACGAGAATAAAAATTTTTACACATAGAAAAAACAATGCTATCACCGAAAGAAATAAAAAAGTTAGACCACGAAATTGCGCTGGTTCCCACGCGGAAATCCGCATGTATTGAAGCCTTGAAAATCGTTCAGCAGCATCGCGGATGGGTTTCGGATGAAAGTCTTCGGGACATTGCGGCATACATGGAAATGTCTGCTGAAGAGGTAGACAGTGTGGCAACATTTTATAATCTCATTTTTCGTAAACCGGTAGGCAGAAACGTTATTTTATTATGTGATAGCATTAGCTGCTATGTGATGGGGTATAAAAAAGTTTATCAGCTCTTACAGAACCGTTTACATATCAAATTCGGAGAAACCACAGCAGATGCTCGGTTTACCCTTTTACCTAATGCTTGTTTGGGCTGTTGTGACCATGCTCCGGCACTCATGATTAATAACGACCTGCATAAGGATTTAACGAAAGACAAACTGAATGAAATATTAGAAGAATACAAATAACAGCAGTATGGAAAGGCCCTTAACACAACACATTAGCTCGAACCATCCTTGGTTAAATCTCAAGGATTATGCAAATGTGGGCGGTTATCAGGCAGTGCATAGGGCGCTTAAATTATTGACCCCGCAGGAGATCACAAAAATAGTACAGGATTCGGAGTTGAGAGGACGTGGTGGCGCGGGTTTCAACACCGGAATGAAATGGAGTTTTGTGCCAATGGATGAGACAATACAAACAAAATACTTGATTGCCAATGCGGATGAGATGGAACCCGGAACTTTTAAAGATCGCTTACTGCTGGAGGGTAATCCCCATCAATTAATTGAAGGGATGATTATTTCAGCTTATGCCATACAAGCAAATATATCTTATATTTTTTTACGCTGGGCTTACAAGAAAGCCGCGCGGATTATCCAGGAAGCGATCAACGAGGCTTACGCGGCAGGTTATCTTGGAAAAGATATTTTAGGTACCGGTTTTAACCTGGAAATGCATCTGCATACTGGTGTAGGCCGATACATTTGCGGAGAAGAAACAGCGTTGCTCAATGCATTGGAAGGGAAACGGGCTATTCCCCGCACTAAACCGCCTTTCCCTCAGGTAAGTGGCTTATTTGGTAAGCCCACCATTGTAAACAATGTAGAAACACTCTGTAATATCCCACATATCGTCAATAATGGAGCAGCATGGTTTAAGTCGCTCAGTGCAGGATCAGATGCTGGAACCAAATTATACGGTATCAGTGGGCAAGTCAATAAACCAGGCTTATGGGAATTACCCATGGGCACAACGGTGCGTGAGCTTATTGAAGAACATGCAGGTGGAATGAAACAGGACTTTAAATTTCGCGGAGCACTTCCAGGAGGCGCATCAACTGATTTTCTGGTGACTGAGCATCTCGATGTTAAAATGGATTACCAATCAGTGGCGGCAGCAGGTAGTCGCCTAGGTACAGGTACCATGATCATTCTGGATGATCATACATGCCCTGTTGGTTTTGTACATAATCTAGAGCATTTTTTCGCTCAGGAATCGTGCGGTTGGTGCACACCGTGCAGGGAAGGCTTACCCTGGACGGAAAAAATTTTGCTCTCCATTGAAAACGGGCAAGGAAGAATCGAGGATTTGGAACTGCTAGAAATGCATACCAAATATTTAGGGCCAGGTAATACCTTTTGTGCTTTGGCACCAGGGGCGATGGAGCCCCTGCAAAGTGGGCTGAAATATTTCAGAGAAGATTTCGAAAAGCATATACACGAAAAAAAATGTCCCTGGGACGAACAATGAAATGGCAGTCATCTATATTGATCATCGGACTTACGAAGTAAAGGCAGGCAAAAATTTACTAGAGACCTGCCTGACGTTGGGTTTTAACCTACCCTATTTTTGCTGGCATCCAGCGATGGGCTCCGTAGGTGCCTGCCGCCAATGTGCCGTTAAACTTTTTAAGGATAAGGACGACACCCAAGGTCGCCTCATGATGTCCTGCATGGAAGCAGTGAAAGATAATATGTATTTATCCGTTAACGACCCTGCGGCGAAAGCCTTCCGTTCGCAGATCATCGAATGGCTCATGACCAATCATCCACATGACTGCGCTGTTTGCGATGAAGGAGGCTCATGCCATTTACAGGATATGACCGTGATGACCGGCCACGCCTACCGCCGTTTCCAATACCCCAAGCGCACCTATAAAAACCAGTATCTTGGCCCTTTCATCAACCACGAAATGAATCGCTGTATACAGTGCTATCGTTGCGTACGGTTTTACAAGGATTATGCCGGAGGAACCGATCTGGATGCATTTGCAGCGCATGACCATGTTTATTTTGGCAGGGCGGCTGACGGTGTACTGGAAAATGAGTTTAGCGGTAACCTTGCAGAGGTCTGCCCAACGGGAGTATTTACCGATAAAAGTTTAAAAGAACATTATACCCGAAAATGGGATATGACCATGGCGCCCTCCATTTGCCAGCACTGTAGCCTCGGCTGCAATATCATTGCCGGAGAACGCTATGGGGAGCTCCGGCAAATTACCAACCGCTTTAATGGAGAAGTAAATGGTTATTTTATCTGCGATAAAGGGCGCTTTGGCTACGAATTTGTAAATAGCTTCAACCGCATCCAACAGCCTATCATACGCTCCAAAATTCCGGAAGCAGTTAATAAAAACACGCTATATGATCACCTGAAAGCAGTTTTATCAAAAGCTACTGTTATTGGTATTGGTTCACCTCGAGCGTCCTTGGAGTCGAACTTCGCCTTAATGAAGCTCGTTGGGAAAGAAAATTTTTACCAGGGGATCTCCGAAACGGATGCACAGCTTATGCGGACGATACTCCATACCGTAAACGCTGGGCATATCCACACCCCTTCCTTAAAAGAAACCGAAACGGCCGATGCCATTTTGGTATTGGGCGAGGATTTGACCAATGCGGCTCCTCTGCTGGCGTTGACGGTCCGCCAGGCCGTACACCGGAAGCCTTTTGAAAAGGCACAGCAAATCAGCGTCCCTTCCTGGCATGATACTGCTCGGCGCGAATTCGCCCAGGAGGAAAAAGGGCCACTTTTTATAGCCTATCCGATCAAAACCAAACTGGATGTTCTTGCAGCCAATTGTCAGCATTTGCCACCTGACGAAATTGCCCGATTGGGTTTTACCATTGCTCATATACTGGACAATGCGGCTCCCTCGCCGCAGGGTATGGATACCGATACCTTACACATCGCCCAGCACATTGCCAACACACTGAAACAGGCCGAAAGACCCCTGATCATTTGTGGCACGAGCCTGCGTAATGAAGCCATCCTTAAAGCCGCTGCCAACATTGCTTTAGCGCTCGAAACGGAAGATAAAAAAGCAAGCCTGTTCCACATTGTCGAGGAGTGCAATTCGATGGGATTAGCCATGATGGAAGCACCATCGTTAAAAAAAGCAGCAGAAGCGCTGATAAAAAAGGAGGCCGACACGGTGATTATGCTAGAGAATGATCTTTATCGCCGTGACGCTAAATCAGCGATAGACGACTTGTTTGAACAGTGCAAAGAGCTTATTGTGCTCGATCATCAACATCATGATTCTAGCAACCAGGCAACGGTATTGATACCCGCCTGCACCTTTGCCGAAGCGGAGGGTACCTTGGTGAACAATGAAGGGCGGGCACAACGTTTCTTCCAGGTGTTCACACCAAAAAATGAAAATTTCAGAGAGAGCTGGAGATGGTTAGATGAGTTCAACCAGTTTAAACAAGGGATTAGCCCAGCGGATTTGCAGGCGCCGGGAGACTTGATGGTGGAGCTGGTTGCCTCCATGCCCCAATTCAAGGGTGCAGAAGAAGCAGCTCCCTCTGCCAATTTCCGCATTGCCGGGCAAAAAATTCCACGCGAACCGCATCGCTACAGCGGTCGTACCGCCATGTTAGCGAACATTCAAGTAAGCGAGCCCAAACCTCCTGAAGACCATGAATCGGCGCTTTCCTTTACCATGGAGGGGTATCGAGGAATACCTCCAGCACCGCTCATTCCATTTTTCTGGTCGCCTGGCTGGAACTCCGTACAGTCTGTAAACAAATACCAAGAAGAGGTTGGGGGGCCTATACGAGGGGACGGTAGCGGTAGCGGCAAAAAATTGTTCCCGGAAACTTCGGCTGGCAAAAAGACCTTTCTGAACAACATCCCTCCGGCATTTAAAGCTTTGCCAGGTGAATGGTTAATAGTGCCGCTGCAGCATATTTTTGGTTCTGAAGAACTCAGTATTTATACACATGGTGTAGCAGAACGTGCTCCTCACCCTTACATCACTATCGGTCAACAGGATGCGAACGACTTACACACCCGTGAGCACGAATTGATACAGGTGACGATCGGAACGCTAAACTATGAGTTGCCGGTTATTATAAAAAAAGAACTACCAAATGGTGTGGTGGGGATCCCCTATCATCTTTCTGGAATGATTGGTATTGCCTGGCCAGCCAAAGGGATTTTAAAAACAGTAATAACATGAATGAGGTACTTCAATATATCCTGATGATTGTAATTGCGCTGTTTGCGCTTACTACCGTTGCGGCGTGGCTGATCTGGCTGGAACGCCGCATGCTTGCCCTTTGGCAGGACAGGTACGGTCCAAATCGTGCAGGGCCATTTGGTCTGTTCATTGTGGTGGCCGATACGATTAAGCTCTTTTTTAAGGAAGATTGGATTCCCCCTTTTGCGGATAAAAAGATTTTTGTATTTGCCCCAGCAATTGTTGCTGCAACGGTGCTCATGAGCTTTGTGATTATTCCCTTTGCACCAGGTATACTCATTGCTGATTTAAACGTAGGTTTGTTATTCTTCCTGGCCATGTCATCATTAGGCGTTTATAGTATTGTGCTGGGAGGTTGGGCATCAAACAATAAATACTCCTTGTTGGGGGCTTTACGTGGAGCCTCCCAAATGATCAGTTACGAAGTATTTATGGGACTTTCACTGATGGGTGTAGTGATGCTCTCTGGGTCCTTTAGGTTGACGGATATTGTCCTTGCTCAAAAAGAGTACTGGTTTGTCCTTACGCAACCCGTTGCTTTTGTTGTTTTTTTGATTGCAGGCGTTGCCGAAACACATCGGCTACCTTTTGATATTCCCGAAGCGGAGAGTGAATTGGTGGCGGGGTTCCATTCGGAATATTCGGGTATGAAGTTCGGCATGTTTTTCATCGGCGAATATTTAGGAATCACCCTCATTTCTGCGATGATAGCCACGTTGTTTTTTGGTGGATGGTTAGGGCCAGCTTTCCTTCCTCCCCTGGTTTGGTTTATCCTGAAAACTTTTGTCTTCATCCTGCTTTTCATTCTGTTAAGAGCCTCCTTTCCAAGACCCCGCTATGATCAGTTGATGGAATATGGATGGAAAATATTATTGCCAGTGGCTTTGTTAAATTTATTGGTGACCGGTGGAATTGTATTAATGATGGATAAATAAAAAAGAGAAAAGATGATTAGTTTACTTAGAACCATGGCACTCACCTTTCTGCATATGTTCAGAAAAAGAGAAACCATTCAGTATCCTGAAGAAAAGGTAGTGCTACATCCACGTTGGCGGGGGCGTATTGTTCTGACCCGCGATCCGGATATGGGCGAGCGCTGCGTGGGATGTTATTTATGTGCCGCTGCTTGCCCCGTGGATTGTATTTCACTGCAAGCAACTGAAGATGAGCATGGCCGAAGATATCCGGAGTTTTTCCGCATTAATTTCTCTCGCTGCATTTTTTGCGGCTATTGTGAGGAAGCCTGCCCCACCTATGCGATACAACTCATCCCTGATTTTGAGATGGCCGAGTATAATCGGCAGAACTTGGTTTACGAGAAGGCCGACTTATTGATAGATGGCCAAGGGAAATACCCTGGTTATAATTACTATAAAATTGCCGGATTGGACGTAGGGGTGAAAGGAAAAGGCGAGGGCGACCATGAGGATCCGCCAATTGACATACATAGTCTATTACCTTAAGATGAATATTTTCTTCTACATAACAGCTTTTGTGACCTTGTTTTCCACCATCATGGTCATTACACGACATAACCCGGTACATGCCCTGCTATACCTGGTTATTTCTCTGCTATCCTTATCGGTCATCTTTTTCTTACTCGGCGCCCCTTTTGTTGCCCTGTTGGAAATCATCATCTATGCTGGAGCCATTATGGTGCTTTTCATTTTTGTGATTATGCTGTTAAACCTGGGCAAGGAAACAGCAGCACAAGAGAAAGCGTGGCTTAAACCAAGGATCTGGATTGGCCCGGTGATTCTGTCGACCATTCTTTTGGCCGAATTAATTTATCTGATCACAACGGCCCAGTTACCGTCTTATAACCTGCAAACAGTGGATTCTAAAGCTGTTGCTATTTCTTTATTCAAACCATATCTTATTGGTGTGGAACTGGCGGCAATGTTATTAATGGCGGGTGTAGTAGGGGCCGCCCACATTGGACAGCAGAAAAAAACCGTTTTACATCGCTTTCTAAAAGAGGAGGAACCACAATGAACACGCCGATATCTATAGAAATAGTGATGTTACTTGCAGGTATTCTATTTGTGCTGGGGATTGTAGGTGTTATCATCAGGAAGAACATTATTTTTATGCTACTCTCTGTAGAAGTTATGCTCAATGCCGCCGGTTTGGCCTTCATCGCAGCGGGCTCGCGCTGGGCACAGCCTGACGGACAGGTGATGTTCATCTTCATCTTGGCTATGGCCGCGGCAGAGGTTTCTGTAGGGTTAGCACTCATCCTACGGATTTATCAGCAGCATAAATCGCTGGATATTGATAAGTTAAAAGAAATGAAAGGATAATATATGGATCATCTACTATGGCTCATACCTGCTTTTCCCCTAGTTGGCTTCATTATGCTGTCATTGCTGGGTAGACATATGTCACGTTTTTGGATAGCCATAATTGGTGCGGGAAGCGTTAGCCTGTCGGCTATCCTCACACTCTTCATTGGATTTAACTTTCTCAGCTTGGCCCCACCTGAAGGGCATTATTCCCAAACGCTGTGGGCCTGGTTAGAGGTGGCTGCTTTCAATCCTAAGATAACGCTTTATTTAGACGCTCTATCACTCGTTTTTGTTTTTGTCATCACCTTTATTGGCGCCCTTATCCATATTTATTCGGTAGCGTTCATGGCTGCCGACAAGGACTACGCCCGTTTTTTTGCTTGCATGAATTTGTTTGTATTTTCCATGCTCCTGCTGGTTCTGGCGGATAACTTACTATTACTGTATCTGGGCTGGGAAGGTGTAGGATTATGTAGTTACTTACTTATTGGCTTTTGGTACGAAAATCCAAGCAATGGCTATGCTGCGCGCAAAGCTTTTACCATCACTCGTATCGGAGATACGGCAATGGCCATCGGTCTCTTTGTTATCTTTTACCAATTCGGTACCTTGGTGATTCCAGATATTTTGACCTTAGCACCAAGTGTATGGCATGAAGGAGCCACCATCGCTACAGTTACTGCGCTCCTACTCCTTGCAGGGGGTGTTGGAAAATCCGCACAGTTGCCGTTACAGACATGGCTGCCTGACGCGATGGCTGGTCCATCACCTGTAAGTGCCCTTATCCATGCCGCTACTATGGTAACGGCAGGCGTGTATCTCATCGCTAGGATGCATGTTATCTTTCAGCTTTCTCCAACAGCGCAAATGGTCGTTGCCGGCATTGGCGCGGCAACCCTGCTCATTGCCGGTTTCAGCGCACTCACGCAATATGATATCAAACGGGTGCTGGCCTATTCTACTATCAGCCAGATCGGATACATGTTTCTGGCCTTAGGTTTGGGGGCTTGGACAGCGGCTATCTTTCATTTTATGATTCATGCTTTCTTTAAGGCATTGTTATTTCTTGCTGCAGGCGCCGTCATAGAGGCATTAGATCACGAACATAATATGTTCAGGATGGGCGGACTGAAAAATAAATTACCGGTAATCTTCTGGACCTTCCTTATCGGATCGGCTTCGTTGGCAGCACTCCCTATCATCAGCGCTGGATTTTATAGTAAAGATCAAATTCTGTGGTATGCCTGGGCCAGTGAACAGGGGAATCTTATCCTATGGTTAATCGCCTTGCTGGGCGCATTTATTACCGCTGCCTATACCACCAGAATGATGGTGCTTACTTTTTGGGGAGAAGCAAAAACTGCTATTGGCCATTACCCAGGCAAGCTCATGACCGTCCCTTTGATGGTTTTGGCATTCTTTTCTCTTTTTGCGGGTTTTATTGAGCTTCCTCATAATTTTGGGCAATTCGCACTTTTTTCAGACCTGCTTCATCAGGTATTGCCCGAAACGATGCTAAAAGCAGGTATCCATGGCGAACTTCTTTTTCAGCTACTGGCATTCATTGCAACTTTTTGTGGGATCTACCTGGCTTATATTTTTTGGTATAAAAAACCACAACTTATTGAAAAGTCAAAGCAGTCTCAACTGGCCATGAACCTTTATAAGTATTGGTTGTCGGGCTGGGGCTTCGATCAAATCTATCAAGTGTTGTTCGTGAAACCGATCGTTTTCATTGCCAACATCAACAAAAACGATGTAGTAGATAAACTTTTCCAAGGGATTACAGCCCTTACTCTTCACTTGCATCGCTTGCTATCATTTACACAATCCGGGTCGCTCAGATGGTATATTATCGGCTTGGTTGTAGGAGCAATCCTTATATTAAGTATACAACTCATGTTATGATACTCACTTATCTCATCGGCATATTAATGGGCGGAGGCGCACTCGCCCTCCTCTTAGGACAATGGAATAACAGCCTACCCAAATGGATTGCGCTTTGTACTGTGTCCATAGGCTTTATGTTGCTGGTTTCTTTCTGGATCGATCAATCTTACGGTCCCAATATTCTCCTTTCCGAAACCTGGATAACGGAATATCGGCACAACTGGATCCCCGCCTATGGAATCAGTTTTCATTTAGCGGTGGATGGCTTCAGTCTACTACTACTGGTGCTGACTTTTTTCCTTGGAATTTTGGCGGTGCTATCTTCATGGAACGAGGTGAAGAAACGTGTGGGGTTTTATCATTTTAATTTATTATGGATATTGGCCGGAATTTCGGGGGTATTCATGGCCATGGACCTGTTCTTGTTTTACTTTTTCTGGGAGGTGATGCTCATCCCGATGTATTTCCTGATTGGTATATGGGGAAGCGAAAATCGAGCATATGCCGCCTATAAATTTTTCATTTTCACACAAGCCAGTGGCCTGCTCATGCTACTCGCCATCTTAGGTATCTATTTTATTCATGGCAGCAATACAGGTAACTACACATTCAATTACTTTGAATTACTGGGAACAAACATCCCTCCAAACACGGCTTTCTGGCTGATGCTTGGGTTCATGATTGCCTTTGTAGTAAAATTACCTCTCGTGCCTTTCCATTCTTGGCTGCCGGACGCACATAGCGAAGCCCCTACGGCCGGCAGTTTAATCCTAGCCGGATTGCTCCTGAAAACCGGAGCCTACGGCATATTAAGGTTTGTCTTGCCCTTGTTTCCGGAAGCGGCCCAATCAGTTGCTTCGTGGGCCATGCTGTTAGGGGTGATTGGTATTATTTATGGAGCCATCCTCGCCTATTCACAAACCGATCTTAAACGCCTTATCGCTTATACCAGCGTAAGCCATATGGGCTTTGTGATACTGGGTATTTTTGCTTTTAACGAATTGGCTTTACAGGGTGTGGTAATGCAACTGGTTACCCACGCTATCAGTACCGGCGCGCTGTTCATTATGGCGGGAATGCTCAAAGAGCGTTTGCACACACGCGATATGAACTTAATGGGTGGACTGTGGGCCCAAATGCCACAAATGGGTGCCACCGCGATGTTTTTGGCCATGGCATCCCTAGGTCTCCCTGGATTGGGAAATTTCATTGCTGAGTTCCTGATCTTGCTGGGTGCCTTCAAAGCCAACACCTGGCTTACTGTTTTGGCAACATGCGGCCTTATTTTTTCTGCTGTCTATTCCTTACGGTTAATTCAACGGGTATTTTTAGGCCCATCAAAACATCTCAACCCAGTTCAGGATTTTTCGTGTAGAGAAATAACCATTATGGCAGCCCTTACTTTAACTATTCTATGGTTGGGTCTTTATCCACAGCCAGTGATCAATACGGCACGACCGATGATTCACAAAATAGAGGAGTTATTCTCCAAAGAAAATAAAGGTGGCCGCGCGTTGCCTGGTGATAAGTCGTTGTTTTTGCGCCCAATAAAGAATATTCAAAACGTGCATATCGAATCTGCACTTTCAAACACAAATAGCGATGTTAGGTAACGATTATATAGCGCTTTCTCCATTACTACTGCTTGCCGGATCATGCGTGTTGATCATGCTTCTTATTGCCCTCAAACTCACCCATCGCAACATCCAGCTCAGTAGTCTGCTCTTATTTATTGTTACTTTTTTTTCGCTTTTTTATGCGCAGAACCTAACCCCTTATCATATGGAGCCATTGTTAGTAATCGATCGGTTCGCTATATTCATTATGGGGCTCATCATCTTTTCGGGTCTTGTAGTCAATATTCTTTCCTATATTTATTTTGAAGAGAAGGAAGAAAGCCCAAAGGAGTATTATCTGCTACTTTTTTTGTGTACACTAGGCACCTGTGTGTTGGCCGCCAGCAAACACTTTATCTCCCTATTTTTAGGCCTTGAAATTCTGACCGTAGGCTTATATCCTTTAATCGCCTATCTGAGAACCAGACATCACAATATTGAGGCAGGTATTAAGTACTTGGTGCTTGCCGCGTTCTCTTCCGCTTTTCTCCTTTTTGGGATGGCACTCATTTACCTTCAAACGGGTAGTATGGAGTTCATAACCATTGGCCTCAGCTTGCATTCACTTTCCTCTTTGCCGCCGCTATTCCTCACCGGTTTAGGCATGATGCTCGTGGGCGTGGGCTTTAAATTGGCTGTGGTGCCTTTTCATATGTGGACCGCCGACGTATACCAAGGAGCGCCTACACCCGTTACCAGCTTCATTGCGACCGCTTCAAAGGGTGGTGTCCTTGCTGTACTACTTCGTTTTTTCTTCGTCATCGATGGATTTCGGTTCCGGATCATCCTGCTTATGTTTATCGGTATTGCGATTGCATCGATGATTATTGGTAACCTGCTTGCGCTAGAGCAAAAGAATGTAAAACGTATGCTTGCCTATTCGTCGATTGCACATCTCGGCTATTTACTAGTTGCTTTGATCCCTGGCAGCGTCTTGAGCATACAAGCGATCGGTTTTTATTTGGTAACTTACTTTATAACCATTCTCACTGCCTTTGGTATTATGACCATCCTATCAACGAAAGAAAACGATGCCGAAGATATCGAAAGCTATAAAGCATTGTTTTGGAAACGTCCTTTACTCGCCTGCATATTCAGTACGGCCCTACTTTCCCTAGCCGGGATACCACTTACCGCAGGTTTTGTTGGTAAATTTTTAATACTTGCGGCGAGTCTTCAGACCGGGTTTTGGCTAATGGCTATGATTCTCATTATCAGTAGCGTGATAGGTTTGTATTATTATCTGCGAATTATCAGCAAGATGTTTTCGGGACGAGGAGGTGTGTTACCCGATGAAAAAAGACCACATCCGATTTTTTATTTAATCAGTGTTATTGTTTTATCAATGCTGACTTTATTGATTATTTGGTTTGGGGTTTACCCCACAGGATTAATGTATCTGGTGGAATATTTCCAGCTGAAATGATTTACGTTGATTTTCTTAACCACTCACCTACTTCGGCAGTTAAATACGCTTCCTCGTAATAACCAACCGGTGTGTCTTGACAACGGAACCTCGACAGATCTTCGCAAGAATTTCGTGTTCGGCTCACTTCACAGGAAAAAGTTATGCATATATTGAATGGAAAATACCATGGAGAAGTTATGCCTATCAGATGGGCTGTAACCTTTTTCTTTTAAAGCGCCGCTATTTTTTTACAGCTCTTATACACATAAAAGCAGGAAATTCGTTTAGCTCCTTAAAGTGCTTCGGATCAATGTGCTCGAACTCTTTAGTCGGTTTGGGCTCTATTAATTTATCAATATAGAAACCGTTATCGGTTAATGGCAATAAGCATTCACTTAATGGTCTTCTGAAGCTATTTACTTCAACCGGCTTTCCAAATCCATTCCATATACATTTTACGTTTTCAACCTCAAAATACTTGCTTGATTTGAAGTAATTGAATTCAAAAAAGGGATGCTCAATTGATATCACAAGTGTTCCATTTGGTTTTAATACTCTATAGAACTCTTGGATGGTTAGGGTCCAGTCCTCAACATAATGAAGTGCCAGCGCACAAAGAACTACATCAAATGATTCATTTTTAAACATCTCAAAAGGCATAGACAGATCATGAACAAGAAAGGTTGCCTGCTCCTTGTTCCTCTCTTTAGCTAATTTGATCATTTTAGGGCTAAGATCAAAACCAGTCACAGTGGCTCCACGGGATAATAGTATCTCGGCATATTTCCCTGGTCCGCACGCTGCATCTAGAATTGATTTTCCTTCTACTTCTGAAAGCAATTGAAGTGTGTTTGGCCTGTCATAATAGGCATTATGTGGCTTATGCTCAATCAACTCATTATATTTTTCAGCCATTTCTTCATAAGCCGAGATTATTTTTCCTTTAATCATGGTACTGTAGCATCTATTTTTACTCATTCATCAAGCATATTGCAAGCGCGGGCAGTGACGTGCATCCGAAAAGTTGGACAAAGTTAGAAATTAAATATTAATGTGATGAGTCCGATGAGATATCGAGCTCCTTCGTTAACAAGCAGTTTGGATAGCTCTGAACCGAGATCGTCTTGGTTCTTAATACGGTTCTCATACATAAAACCATTATCGCTTTTCGATATCATCAAGAACTATATGCCGTCTGAAACAATGTTTAACCTAGCCATTTTTCCTTATTATATTCGTTATTTTAAAATAAAAAACACATAAAAGAAAAATGTACAATATATTTACTGAACTAAGTAACTGTCCGGTTTTTCGGGAAGGCGACCCATTTAGATATGCAGGAAAAACTAAGAGAACATATAGAGAAGATAGTACCCCTTACTGATGAAGAGTTTGCATTTGTGCTTCGTCATTTTACCGTTAAAAAGTTTAAGAAACACCAGTTCCTTATTCAAGTAGGTGAAGCGGTAAAGTATTATTATTTTGTGGTTTCTGGGCTTCTAAAACTTGTTTATACCGATGATGTGGGAAAGCAGCACATTGTTGCTTTTGCTATGGAGGATTGGTGGGAAAGCGATTTTTACGCCTATTACACCCAGACGGAAGCGACGATGTCGCTCGAGTGTCTTGAAGATACGGAGGTTTTTTGCCTGTTACTCGAAGATTATAAAAAGCTATGCGATGGTCTCCAAAAAATGGAACGTTTCTTCCTTGAAAAAGCGAATTTTGGCTTTCTTGGATCACAACGTCGCATCTTATCCTGGCTAACGTCTAACACAAAAGAGCGCTATGAACAGCTCCTTAAACGATACCCCTCCCTTATTCAACGCGTACCCAAAAGCCTTCTGGCCGCGTATCTAGGTGTTTCCCGCGAAACCCTAAGCAGATTATCCCGCTAGTGTGCTGCAGCAGTAAAGTAATCAACTAAATACCTATGCATTGGAATACATTATTAGAAGAGCATGAAGCAAAGCAACGGCACGACGACAAGCGAAATAACAGAGGATATACCCACCAACAGGGCCGAGTTATCTTTTTGGGTGTCCAGGAAAGAGGCGAATACCACTAAATTTGCGGCAATAGGAAAACTGGATATTAAAAGCACTAGGCGCAGCTGCTCATCATCCAAAACACCAACAAATGCTGTTTCCATTAAGATCAATAGGGCTAGAAGGGCGGCACCTGCTATATAACGTAACCCTAATATTTTAGCAAATGTTAAATAGGCTATTTGTTTAAAATCTATTTTTGCTAACGTAATGCCAATGATCAGCATGCCCAAAGCGGAGACAATCCAACTAGCGGCCTTACCTACTACCTGCAATTCTTCGGGGGCCTTCACACCAAACGCATTGAGCACTATGGCCATTGCACAGGCATAAATGGCCGGGATTTTAAACACCTTTGCCGCTGCCGTTTTTACGGGAATATTTTTTGTGCGAGACATCAGATAATAGCCAACGGTATCACCATATAACACGTTGCCAACATAGGCGCTGATGATCAGTGGCATCTGCTCTTCGCCAAAGAGTGCCATCACCACTGGGATGCCGAACCATCCGATATTGTAATACGAGAAAGCTCCTTTTAATAGATTTCCGTCCATATTTTTAGCAAAGATTCTTTTGGAAAGAATAGCGGGCAGATTCATGGCGGCGGCGAGCACAAATATCATCGACCCGATTACGGCGGTATCGGCGAGCTCAGCCTTTAAAAGATTTTCGATAATGAGAAACGGAATAAGCGCATAAAGCATTATTTTTGACATCCACTTGCTGCCGACATTCCAACGCCGAGCAAGCAAAAAGCCCAAACCGATAAACCCGTAAAGGGGGAGTACACTGCGAAGTAACTCTTTTGAAACATCCATTAGCAAAAGGCCTGTATCAGATCATCGGTTAACAAATCTGCCTGTTCTACATTGAACCAAAGCGAATTTACCTCGTGCTGCAACCCACTTAGTAAATGCCCGATAGCGTATATCGGCATCTTTTCCCCGCTTTCATCACCCAATACCCGCATCGTGTTCAGGTCAGCCAGAATGCCACCCGCTGCATATTCGCGGATATATTTTTTCTTTAACATATTTTGAAGAATGGTTTGATCTTCCATTTTGTTAACACTTACCGCCGGACCAGATGAATTGATAACGAAATCTGCTTTAAAGGTTTCCCCATCATCTGTTTTTAACACAAATTGCTGCTCGTTCCATTGAATATCTTCACTGTTACCAATAATACTTAGTTGCCCCTTCTGAAGAGCATTTCTAAGCTTAATGCCATTTTCTAGGGGAATAGCATGCCTATTGATATCGAAATAGGGTTTTACCCACTTTATGAAGAGGTCTTTCTGATCTACGGGTAATAACTTCCAAATGGAATACGATTCTTCCCGCAAGGAGTAGAGAATATTTTGAAAAATACTGTTACCGCTCATTGCTTCCTTGATATCTGCCTCAAGTAACTGTAAAGGATCTTTATGCATCCGCTCTTCCGCAGACCAATCGATCTTTCTAGCTAAAGCCCCTTCCACCTCGGCCCTGAAAAGCCTGATGAGATCTTTCACACGGAGCGAGCGCCTATTTTCACGGATCAGTTTGCGGATGCTAGACAAGGTCAGAACCTTACGTGTAAATGTCCCTTCAGTGGCTGCTTGCACACGAGGTAAAAGGCCCCTTAAGGAAAAAAAAGTAATAGGGCCCAAGTGCCCGTTTTCAGTGAGTGTAATGAAGGCATCTATCGCAGTAAGACTGCTTCCAACAATTGCCACAACTGCATCTTTACGTTCAATTTTCTGTACAAGATGTTTCGATGGCCAGGGGGAAGAAAGAAAGTTCTCGAGATGTGCAAGCTCAGAAAAGGTTGTAGAAAGAGGGGTTCCTGTTGCCAGGATCACATAGTCCACATTATCATTTTGATCTTTGTTCGTATAGAGGCGCACCCTTTTCTCGGTTAAAATGCTGACATCAATCACTTCTTCCTGCCTTTTTACTACCTCAATACCATGGCTCTCCGCTAGCTGGAGATAATCTTCCAGCATCTCACGCACATATGTTCCATACAACATACGCGGCGGGTAAGCATCAGGATGTGTGCTAACTTGGGGAAATTCTTTTTCTATCGCTTCCTTGTGCTGATGCATCCAATGTACAAAGTGCAATTTTTCTCCGGGCATAATACCCATAAGGCCAGCCTTGGTATTCAAAAGATGCCCCTCCTGCCCGGTTCCATAAGCCAGACCTGTACCAAACTCCTTCTTCTTTTCATAAAGTTGGATAGACAGGCGGATGGAACAACGGTTCACCACATGTTTTAATACCAGTTGTATCAAACAGCTTACTCCGCTGGCACCGGATCCGATAATGGCGACAGTTTTTTTACCTTGCGAATTCATTCAGATACAAAACGCAAATCCAATTCTATTGTTCTATTTTGGGTAATAATCTATGTAACTATACCACTACAAATAGAAACCCAAACTTCCTGTTTGTTTTTAGCTGGGCCTTAGAAAGGAAAACATCTTTTTAACGGCTGCTACAATGGCTGCCACCATTAATCCGGCAATCAAACCAATGGCAAATTCTTTTATAAGGGGAGGTATCGCCGGGAGAATATGGTGCAAATAGCCGATATTGTGAATAAAAATACCGCCTGAAACCAAAAGCAGGGCGATTGTACCGACAAATCCTAAAATCTTGATAACAATGGGCAACGACTTTACTAATAAATGACCGAGTTTTGATAAAATTCCGCTGTCATTGGAATTTTTTATAAGTTTAAAACCAGCATCGTCCATTCTGACAATAAGTGCAACTATACCATAGACGCCAACTGTAGCCAATAATGCAACAACAGAAACGGTTATGATCTGTATGGTTAAACTATTCTCTAAAACCGTCCCCAATGCAATGATGACAATCTCTATAGACAGAATAAAATCGGTTGTTACGGCTGATTTGATTTTGGTTTTTTCCGCATCACTATTGTTTTTTCCGCTTTTTTTAATCACTTCGTGGCCCGATTTCGAACGATGGAAGAAGTACTCAATAATTTTTTCTACACCTTCATAAGCCAAATAGAAGCCTCCCAAAACCAGAATGACTTTTATAGCCGCCGGAAAAAAAACATTGAGCAATAAGGCTATCGGAATAATGATCAGCTTATTGATGAAAGAGCCTTTTGTGATGGCCCACAATACTGGTAATTCGCGTGAGGACAAGAAGCCGGTAGCTTTTTCTGCATTGACGGCTAAATCGTCGCCCAATATACCTGCTGTTTTACGTGTTGCTATTTTACTTGTAACGGCCACGTCGTCCATCAAAGCAGCTATATCATCCAAAATCGCAAAAAATCCTGATGCCATGTTCTGTGCTGTTTTTACGCTTGTAAAAATATTAATTTAAATCGCATTTCATTGATTGAGCGAACAGATTGCCTATGTATGTACGTCCTGTTGTTCATTAATGATTCGGGCCTAATCGAACATCTTTTCCGTTTTTGACAGAAAACTATCCATCACCTCCTTAATATCCATTCCGCTACGGTTAGCCAATACGATTAACCACCAAATATTTTCGCCGAGTTTGTGTTCCAATTCGGATTGCGAATTGGCTTTGGGCCATCGTTTCTGCTGCGACATGACGTTTCTACCTACCAATCCGGCATCTGTTAAATAGGCCAGCGCATCTTCTTCTACCGTCCATTCGCTACCGTGGTGTAACAGCTCCAATTGATGGTATTTCTTTCTTAGTGCTAAAGAACGGCGGATGATTTCATCAAAATTATTTTTACTCATATCTTTTCTGTTGTTTATGGTTATATTAAGTGTGCTGTTACTGTTGCTATTTTCTCATTTTGAAAGTAAAATCAAATGATGGTTATATTTTGTTGACTTTATCGTAGGTACGAAACGCGCTTTGCGGCATTCCTTTCACACTTTTCTCTAAAAGGCAGAAAAACAGAAAGATACTTTTGCATATACGCTTATTAAGATTACATTTGAAATATAAACATTCTTTTTTAAGACATAGCCCTTCGTATTAATTTAAAATTGGAAATTGATGATCAAAATAGTTAAGTCATACAGCTCTCTGTTAGTGCTCATGAAGCTACTCATTTTTTCAGCATGTTCCGACGGCAGAGATGCAGATAAGTATGTAGGGTATTGGGTAGAAAGCGATAATGAGCTGATTATGCCTACTGAAATAAGGGAACATGAAGGGAAACTTTATATACTAGTAGACATCGATGGCAAGACAGTTGAGATACCCGCCTCATTTGATGAGGAAGGCAAATCTTTGCATGCAAAACTCCCGACCCCAGCGGGCAATGTAGATCTGCAGGTAGCTTATCTTGATATCGATAAAAAGCTGAAGATAAACATCGCCGGTAGCTCCACGGATTTTTCTAAAATTTCAGAAGCGGAAGCAAAAGAGCGAGCAAAAAAAATAGAAGACTTTTACGATCCGAACTTTCTTGTTGGCAAATGGTCCAACTTGAAAACACCCAATGCAGATCCCATAGAAATCAGAAAAGAAGGAGAAAAATATTTTTTGCAAACTCCCCTTAGTAATATGGAAATCAAATACCAAAATCGATACTTCGCCTGGTCCTATATGGGCAGTACCGCAAAGATAAGTAGACTGGAAAACGGAAATCTGCAATGGGAAATTGGTGCACTGCGCACCGAATATAAACGAATGTAGATATTAGGTGCGTCCTAAACTCGCATTTCATTCACCCGTTGCGTCTACAGCCACTTTCCCAACAATCACCTTTCGATGTTCTTTTCCCCACTTAATCATTTCCAAAATGATATTCCCAAATGTTCTGCAATATTCGGTGGATTCATATTCGACCAGAACAGGGGTATCGGGTGTAACTTTGCGCACAATCAGTTTGTTCATTTCCATTTCTTTTAATTCTTTAGACAACATTCTGGTCGTTATGCCTGGAATGCTTCGCTCAATTTCCCTAAAACGCTTATTTCCGTTACATATAGAATTAATAATGGGTAAACGCCATTTTCCGCCTACTACATAAATGGTATCCTGTAACGCTTGTCTTTCTTCTGTTTGATTCCTTTCCATGTCCTATTTAATTCTGGTATACTCTGTTATACTGGTTACAAATATATATCAAAATACATTTACTTTTGTATTTAATAATACATAAAAGATGAGTAAAACAATTTTTATCACAGGAACCAGTTCGGGATTGGGTAAAGCAACAGCGAAATATTTTGCTGAAAATGGATGGAATGTAGCAGCGACATTGCGTTCGCCTGAAAAAGAAACGGAACTTACCGCTTATGAAAATATTAAGTTGATTAAACTCGATGTAAGCGATGTAGACCAGGTAAGTAAAGCTGTTAACGATGCCATAAACATTTTTGGAAAGATAGACGTGGTGGTTAATAACGCCGGTGTAGGCGTGTATGGTGTTTTGGAATTGGCAAAGGAAACGGATATCGACTGGATTTACAATGTCAATGTACGGGGTGTCATTAATGTCATTAGAGCATTTCTACCGCACTTCAGAGAAAACAAGGGTGGCCAGTTTATTAACGTAAGCTCGTTTATGGGTATGACAACAGCTCTTCCTTTGGGTTCTTTATACAATATGTCGAAATTTGCATTGGAAGGCTTAACAGAAGGGCTTTACTACGAATTAAAACCATTCAACATTTCAATAAACCTTATAGAGCCGGGTGGGTCAACAGATAATAATTTTGGCCAGAATATTATCTGGACCGCTAATAGTGACATCAAAGAATACCAGGAGCTTTCGGAAAAATTGAAAGAACTGATGAATGCGGCCGACCCTTCTTTACGAGACGACATCAGCGTTTTGGTGAAAGCCATTGCGGATCTGGCCAATGGGGAAAGCACTAATTTCAGAACAGTAATAGGGAAATCGGGCAATGACCTGATGGCATTGAGAAACAGCGTTCCTATTGAGCAATATTTGGAAACGATTAATAATGCTTTTATATAAGGTTCACAGCGAATCGTTTTATAGTGCTTTATTAGATCACTGAACCCTCCAGACTTCTTTACTATAGTTCAGTACACGTATAGTAAAGAAGTTATTTCGTTGATAAGGAGGCCTGATATGCTGCCCGAATTCGCCCGGGCTCATACCGGCAGCCTTTGAAAACCGAATAAAAGAAGAACTGTCCTGATAACCTATTTCATAGCAAATCTCTGAAACGCTAAGTTGCATTTCTTCCAGCAAGGTAATGGCCCTATCGATCTGCTTTGAGCAGTTTAAATAAAGGGAAGCCTCTTTTTAAAATCAGCTATTTTAAATTTCTCCTCATGGCTTTAGCTAGTTAAACGATTTGGAAAATGTAAATTTACCTGATAAAACGCAGCGGAAAAAGAATAGTAAATACATAAAGTAATGGAAATAGCTCCCTTCGATAAAGCCGACATTGAGCAGCTGACTGCCTTGCAAGAGGATGACTGGGCTGACATGAAACTGGCTTTTACTGATTACCTCCATTTATCTTTCTGCTATCCCATCAAGGTGCAAATTGACGGCAGGGTAGTGGGGATAGGTGCCACGATTGTACATCAAGATGTTGGTTGGCTGGGACATATCGTAGTAGATTCAGCATTTAGAGGTAAAGGGCTCGGTAAAAGGATCACGGAGCACTTGGTGGATATTGGTGGTACTCATAACTGCAAAACGATTTACCTGCTGGCAACGGATATGGGTGCTCCAGTTTATGAGAAAGTGGGGTTCATAACGGAAACGGAATACTTACTCTTCAAAGACATAAAATTAAAAAGTGAATTTGACGAATCTGCTCACATTCATCCTTATCGGGAGGATTTTAAGCGCCAGATTGCCCGGTTGGATAGAACCACTTCTGGTGAAGACAGGATGTTTTATATTGAACGTTTTCTTGCAAACGGATTTGTTTACCTAAAGGATAAAGTGGTTGAGGGTTATTATTTACCAGACCTTGGAGAAGGCTTGCTTGTAGCACAAACCGCATCAGCCGGATTAGAGCTCACCAAACTGCACCTAAAATCTCATAACCGGCTGATGTTCCCGAAGAACAATCTTGCAGTACTGGATTTTCTGTACAGGAATGGCAATAAAGAAACAGAAAACTGCAGAAGAATGAGACTGGGGAAAGAAAGACCTGTAAAAATGGAAAATATTTATAACAGGATAGCCGGAAATGTTGGTTAATAATAATTGGCTAAAGTGGGTTTTATTTTTATGGAAAATTTAACGTAAAGGGTATTTATTCTGCACAACTGGTATCTACCTTCCTCTCGATGCTGGCAATTCCAATCTGAGCCGATTTTCCTTTTAGTTGTATTAAGCCGATTGACTGTGTTCTGAAATATTGCTGTATGCCTGTTTTTTCCAGTAAATATTCGGAAACAAGAAAATCTTTATTAAATTGATTACAAACACTCTGAATTCTTGCTGTTGTATTAATCGTGTCTCCGTGATAAGCGATATCCCGTTTAATATCACCTATCTCTACAGCTGTAACCATCCCCATGTGTAGGCCGGCCTTAAATTCGGGAAAAAATCCGTATTTATCTTTATAGTAATCAATACGTTTTAGAAATTGGTTCTGGCAGGCAAAGAAAAACATCGCACAGCGCTCATATAGGATATCGCTATTCACTCTCCAGGTTAACACAATTTCGTCTCCTACATATTGGTAGATTTCGGCATTGTAGGTAGATAGTACCTGATTGATGTCATAAAAACTGTCTCTGATGAATGAGCTGTATTGGAGATGACCCAGTATTTCTGCAATGGTGGTGGAAGATTTCAAATCCATGAACATAAATACACGCTCTTCTTCTATTGGATTTCGGTATTTACCGAGTATTATTGGAATAAGAATCCCGGGTCCATATTTCTTGTTCACCTGGTTGATGAAACTGATCAATAGTGTCATCAGTAAATAAAAAACAATGAAAAGATAAATGATCTCTTTCCAAGGTGCCAGGTTCGCAAAAATATTTTTGGCAGGGGTGATATATGGAATCTGTCTTTCAACAGAAACCGTTGATAAGATGCTAAGAACAACAAAGCTCATGGTAAGCGATATCAGAACTTTTACAAGGATGATCTTCCCTAACGACATCTTCCTGAAATGATGTTTTTCCAGATAATAATCGGTAGCGCCAAGTACGGCCCCATACAGTATTCCCGATAAGGTCAAAAGTGCGTAGACTGGTTTTATCTCGTATTGAAGCGGTAGGTCAAAAACTTCGCTGATAAACTGGGAATGAAAGTAAAGGATCGTGCCCATCAAATTATTTGCAATGACCCAGAATGTGATCTGTATACCGACATAACTCAAGGCTGGAAACCGTGTAGCGAAACGACGAGCCGTTGTTGTGTAGTTGAAGTTTGATAACATCTGGGCCAAAGTGTTTGGATAAATATAGTGAATATTCTCATAGCCTGAGTCAGGTATGAATTGGCTCAAATGCTTATAGGAAGTAAAACACCATTTGTGCGGATAACGCGGTAGACTGCAGATGTGCTAATCGTGTTTTTTATGTATGTTTGACTGAATGTTAAAGGAGATATTGTCATCATGGCTGGGGATATGCCTGTAAATATTGATTTCTACGCCCTGTTTACTCTTTTGGGTATCGTGCAGGCTGTATTCCTATCGTTTTTCTTCCTGGGAATAGAAAACAGGAACAAACAGTTCAATGTTTTTCAGGGCTGGATGCTGATCTGTATTGCGGCAAGTCTTCTGGAAATCTTCTTGCTGTATACGGGCTACATTGCGAAGCTGCTTTTTCTCGTAGATTTTTCTGAGGCCATAACCCTACTAATTGCCCCCCTATTTTATCTGGCTGTAAAATCGCTATTAAGGGGAAAACTGGGAAAAAAGGAGATTAGCATCCATTTTATCGTACCATGCCTATATTTTCTGTTATCGTTGCCATATCTTTTTTCAGCCGAGGATATCAAGTTTAACGCGTGGGTGGTTTCTTATGGACTGCATTACCCCTTGCGGGAAGTAGAACCGCTGTGGTGGGGGGCAATGCCAGTGTTTCACCTGAGCATATTTCACACAAGAATCTTATTGCCCAGTTTCGGAATCTATTTTGTTCTGGCTTTATTGCTCCTATTAAAGGCCTTCAGGAATAAAAATGAGAACCTACTGTTTCCGAAAACGCCCGCGCTGAGAACCGCCAGGGCTATTGCTGTTCAATTTTTATTGGTACTGCTGGTCGCAACTTGCGTAAAGCTGCTGAAACCTCATGATACGGGAGACCAGATCATCGCTACCTGTATATCACTGTCCATTTATTTCATCAGTTTTATTGTCATTAAAAACTCGTCTTTTTTTAATCAACTCCCACTTACCGAAGAAGGCAAATACAAAAACTCCAACCTTTCTGAAGAGGACAAGGAACGGATTGCACAGTTATTGGCAAGGATCGTGGAAGAGGAAAAGTTATTTGCTTCGCCTACGATCAGTTTGGCAAAACTTGCAGCTGCCATCAAGTGTTCACCTCATGTGGTATCTCAGGTTATCAATGAGCGATTCGACAAAAGTTTTTTTGAATGGCTTGCCGAATACAGGATAGCGGAATCGAAAGTTATCCTGAAGCAACATCCGAATTACAAGATTGAGGAAGTTGCCGACCAAGTGGGTTACAGCTCCAAATCTTCTTTTAATACCGCATTTAAGAAAATCACCGGAATGACGCCTTCGCAATACCGGAATTCCTGAAGAGCTCGTGTTCGACTTTATAAATTCGTACGGCTAATCGATAAAATCGTTCTTCCATTGGCCTCCGCGCTATGTTTATTTGTCAAAAAATTAAAAAGATGAAGACAGAACTTATTCTTACGCGGAGGCACGACCTGGATTGGTTGCGGTTTATAGCCATTTTGATTTTATTGTTTTTTCATACCGGCATGTGGTTCAACACCTTCGGGTGGCACGTAAAGAATATGGAGACAACTACAGCATTTGATTATTGGATGGTTTGGATGCACTATTGGCGTATGCCTCTCCTATTGTTTATATCAGGAGCAGGGACTTACCTCGCATTGGGTAAACGCTCACCGTTACAATTTGTAGGGGAGCGTTTTAAACGCTTGTTCATTCCATTGGTGTTCGGCATGTTTATAATCGTTCCGCCTCAAATTTATTTTGAACACATAAAGGAATATGATAGCTATTGGGATTTCTATAAGACAGTGTTCGAGTTTGTACGTTATCCGCAAGGTAGCTTCAGTTGGCATCATTTGTGGTTTATTCTTTATTTATTGGTATATTCCCTATTGGCTATGCCTTTGCTGGCATTTGTAACGTCTCCAAAGTCAAGGGTTTTTAAGGAAAAGCTAGTGAACCTATTGGGAAGTCCTGTAGGGATGCTTTTCGTTCCATCTCTGTTCATTTTTCTTACCCAAACACTCTTACTCCCTCTTTATCCGGAAGAAACACATGGACTGCTCAATGATTGGGCATTTTTTACTTTTTATGGCTGCTTCTTTCTGTTCGGGATGCTATTCTATGCCGAGCCGAGGTTGTGGGAAGCGATCCGTTTGAACCGCAGATATCTCCTGATAGTTGCCCTGCTATCGCTCCTCCCTTTTTATGGGAGCTTTTTACACCTACGAAAACTCATCGAACTTCCTTTAACACTTAATGCCGCGGAAAAATTATTCGACAGTTCAGCTATCTTTTTGAGCTGGTTTACAGTCATCGCGGTGATCGGATATGGACAACATTACCTGAACCGTCCACATCCGTGGATGAAACATGTCAATGAAGGCTTATATCCTTTCTACATCCTCCATCAAACAGTAATCATCTGGATCGGATATTACCTGTGTCAATTGGATTGGAGCATCTCCGCGAAGTATTGGTCTATTAGCTTGCTGACACTAGTAAGTTGTGTTGGTTTTTATTTTGCCTGTATCCGGCCATTTAACCTGATGCGGTTTTTTTTCGGAATGAAACGGAAAAAAGTAAAACCGAGAAAAATACGATCGACGAATCATTATAAGTCATTGCAAACCGTAAGTAAGCCGTGAACTCAAAACTTCAGATAAGATATTGGGAAAAAGAGTTACTTGCTATTGTATTGGATTTGCATATTGAAAAAAATGGGAAGAGATTTTGTAATGCCCACTTAGCATTTCAATTTGTCCACTTCAACCTAAATTAACTAGGCTATCTAACTGTCTTGACGCAATTTCGTGTTATCAACAACGCAAAATGAATAAGATCATGACAAAAAAAACAGTAACAACAATTTATTGGATAGGAACCGTATTAACCTCCATGTGGTTTGGAGCAAGCGGTTTTTTTGAACTCACAAAAAACCAGATTGTATGGGATATCACACAGCAATTGGGCTACCCTCCACACTTCATTTATCTTCTTGGCGTTGCCAAACTATCGGGAGTTGTCGTCCTTTTAATCCCTGGCAAACTGCTCAGATTAAAAGAATGGGTGTTCGCAGGAATATTTTTCGATATCCTCTTTGCCTTCGGTTCCAAATGGAGTGTACTTGGCTTGCCAGCTACCACTGACGCCATTGTTGCATTCATTATGGTAACAGTTACCTATTTGATGTTCAGGAAAGTATATCCTGGTTTAAAAGGACACTTCGCCGTGTCTTAATTTCACTAAACGAGCTACAAGATTTCTTTTTTGATTTGAACGGAGGAACATCTATATGTAGGTTTCCTCTAAATGAAAATGCCCAGATGTTCTCTGGGCATTTAATCTGTTTTAATGATTTTACAAACTACAGGCTTTTTTAAGTTCGGCGACGAGATTACCCAGAAAATGTGATGCTTTATCGCGCGTAGCTATTGTGACACATATACTTCCATTAACGGTAGTAAGGCCGATCGTAATTTCATTAGGAGTACCTGATAAAGCAACAGGTCCCCAAATGGCATGCAAAGCTGTCTTATCGAGAGTAGTATTATAGGGGAAACGACCGAGATTGGAAATCATCATCTCACGCACTTTTCCCTGTTGTAAGGCAAGGGATAAGTCGGCAACAGGTATGCCACTGAATAACCGACCGCGTGCTATTGTTCCGTTGGTCTGGATGGTATCCTGTTCATGAACATCTTGTAATTCACGCTTGGCATTCCGTGCTAAGTCCCAAAAATCAACCTCCGGCGGCTCCTGAGACAATAACGTCCTTGAATTGATGTATAAACAGGACGATTCGCCATCGGTTAAATCCTTTCTAACCGATATCGGAACAACAACCCTTATTTGATCTTGGCTCCAAGGAAATGACGATGCCCTCGCTACTTTGATAGCAGCTGCATATAAGGTACCCTGAAAACTAGTGCCCTCCATTTTACTTTTGCTAAAGATCTGCGCTGAGAGCTCCGCATCAATTTTTTCAAAATATATGTTCGGTATACTTTGCTTTCGCCGGATAAGGGGCTTATCAGTTTCGTGCAGCATATGCCGTGCCAGTACAGGAATCCCAGGATCAAGCGCTAAAAGCTGATCGATGGATGGAGGAATTGCCGATATACTTAACGGTTCTCCATCTAACACTTGCAACATATCCCGGATGACGATAGTCATGGAGATTCCGTCACTGACAGCATGATGAACAGCAAAGAGAATGATTGGATTTTCTGCATCATTCACGAGCACACAACGGATTAGCGGCGCGATATCCCAGTTGAACGGCATCGAGAGTTCTTTTGCCATTTCGGCTGCCAAGGTCTGATCCGAATGTTGCTGGATAATCCGTAATGGTATGACGGAATGGGGTACATGTTCGAAATATGGGTTTTCATATCCGTTAGCCACAATCCTAGAGGAAAGCAAGGGGTGACGTTTCAATATTTCTGCTAAGGCCTCCTGTAAGGAAAAAGAGGTTACCTTGCCAGACAGCTCGGCGGCCATCACGAAATGGACCTGGCTGGCCTGGTCAAGTAACCAAAATAGTTTTTCTGTCGCTCCAAGGGAGCGATTTGGTATTTGAGTCATAGAAAGTAATAAATGTTATTTGCCATTTGCTGCAGCCATAATAACATTGGCTACGGCCTCCGGCTGGGAAATAAAAATAACATGGCTGCCCTTTATTTCGGTAATTTTTGCGTTTGCGCGTTTGTACATGGTGCGTTCTGTGTCTGGATGAAGGGCCTTGTCTTCTGTTGGAACAATGCCATAACTGGGTTTCGTTTTCCAAGCGACATGCTCAACAGGCTCTTCAAAGCATTTCCCGAGAATAGGCACCTGTGAGGCACTCATAAAATCGCTCTGCGCTTGGCTGAGATCAGCAGCGAAACCGCCATGAAATTTTGCGGGATCAAAGTAAACAAAACCAAATGAATCTGGTTCAGTAAAGCCTGCTTCGGGAGCCGGAGGAGCAGCAGACGCCCATTTACCGGCGTTCTCGCCCTTATCTGGCACGAATGCGGCCACGTAAACCAAAGCAGATACCTTGGGATGGACGCCCGCTTCGGTAATGACCATACCTCCCCAAGAGTGGCCAACAAGGATAACGGGACCATCTTGGGCATCGATAAGGCTATTAGTGGCATTGACGTCATCTTGAAGTGAGGTCAAAGGATTTTGTACGATGCTAACATGGTATCCTTTTTTTGTTAGGATATCGTATACGGCCCTCCAGCCAGAACCATCGGCAAAGGCACCATGTACCAATACAATATTCTTAACGGGTGCATTTTGAGCGTTTGCGTTTTTAAAACCAGCCAAAAGCTGTGTTGTTACAAATAGAGCAGCTACTACTAACCATCTAAGGCCGCTCGATAGATTTAATTTTGTTGTCATTGGATTATTTATTTGTTGTTAATGAGTAGAAGAATAAAGGAATACACAGACACCTTGTCTTGCTAATTATTGCCTTTTGCATAGTTGCCCGCCTCAATAATAGCATCGGCAAAAGCCCTAGGCGCTTCCTGCGGAAGGTTATGGCCGGCTCCTTTGATAATGTGGTGTACATGTTTCCCCGTAAACATCTTGGCAAAAGCAGAACCGTCACTTGCAGGCACAACGCCATCTGAATCGCCATCTAAAGTAACGGAGGGGATAGAGATCGTTGGCCCTGCAGCCAGCTTCTTTTCAACGGCATCGTATTGCTTTTCGCCCGGCTCGAGGCTCAGGCGCCAGCGATAGTTGTGGATGACAATGGAAACATAGTCTGGATTTTTAAAAGAGGCTGCAGAACGCTCATAAGTGGCATCATCGAAATCCCATTTAGGAGAAATGTTTTTCCAGATAAGCTTATTAAAATCGTGCCAATTAGCAGTGTATCCCTGTTTTCCGCGTTCAGTAGCAAAGTAGTATTGGTACCACCATCCCCATTCTGCTTTGGGCGGAAGGGGTTGCTGATTTCTTTCGAGATTGTTGATCAGGTAACCGTTAACAGAAACCATCGCCTTACAACGATCGGGCCACAGGGCTGCTATGATATTAGCCGTTCTTGCACCCCAATCAAAACCTCCGATAATGGCGCTTTTAATTTCAAGTGCATCCATCAGTGCAATAATGTCGTTGGCTACAACGGCCTGTTGCCCATTGCGGAAGGTTTGAGCAGATAGGAATTGCGTTGTTCCATGCCCCCTCAAATGGGGTACGATAACGCGGTAGCCATCTGCCGCCAGCAGCTGTGCCGCCTCTGCATAACTATGAATGTCATAAGGCCAGCCATGGAGCAGTATGACAGGTTGCCCATTTTTTGGGCCCACATCGGCATAACCAACATTCAGCAGCCCAGCCCTGATTTGCTTGATTTCATCAAAAGACGGTGCCATCTGATGGGTACCTGTATAATAGGTCTTGGATTGTTTAGTGGTTGCGGCCATTAAATCCATGGTACGGAATTTCGCTGCTGCGAAAGTTAAAGCGACAATGCCCAGAAAGCGTCGTCTATTATGGTTTGTTTTGATTTCCATCGTTTCTCGATTCATGTTTTATTAATTTCTTTCTGCAGATGCTCTTGGGATCGACAGGCATAACAAAAGTAGAATACGGCTTACGCTAATAGAATCTGTTTTACAGTGAATCGGGCAAAATGAGCCTTCAATTAGACATTCTTTTATCTCAGTTTACCGGCTTGGTCAAACTCCTCTGGGGTCAAATCAATTTCTTATAAATCACAGGAACTTTTATTCCGCGTTGCGTGCGATTGTAGAGTGTCCTCGAGTATTCCTATCCACAGAAAATGTGGATAGGAATACCTTTTATTTTCAATGCCTTTGTTTGAAACAGACACAGAAAGTACCTATCTCATTATCAAGGCATAATGAGTCACGCAGTCCAATTCAGCGCTTAGATTACTTGGGAAAATAACTCAGATCTGGCCTATAGGTCATCGTTTCCACGATGATGGAAGCGGCTGTTTTCACCTCTCGGCTTTCCTGATATTCTGAAACCACATGGTTAAAGTCTTCACTCGCCCCGTATTCTTTCCAATTGGTGAAGCCGAGCATGAGCAATAGTTGGTTAACGTGTCCTCCATCAATCACGGTATAAGCTTTGAATGATTTAATCTGTTTTGAAATATAATGATCTTTAAGCCTGCCGATTAAATGTAGGCCATCTCCTGTATCGTCTACATTGATAGTTATCAGCTTCACCAACTTCAGTTTACCCGCAAATGTATCTGCCGTACTATATTCGGGAAGATAGGAAATCTTGAAAATGTTTTGAACATCAGCGAAGGGAATGACATGTAACCTATTGTCTTCCAAGTCTTCTGCAGGTTTTATCGACTGGTCCAAATCTGCCCAGGAATGATCGAAAGTAGCGTCTACGAATTGCCCATACCTAGGACCGGAGATGATGAACCACCCGTACCAACTCCACGGATCACCATTTACCTGATGCCATTTTAAATGCTGTTTATACCCTTTTTCAAAATGCTGTGCAAAACCATCTTTAGGTTTCCAGACAGCAATCTGCCCCACAAGATCTGACTGTGCCACAGCTGGGCGAAAAGTCACAACGAATAAGATAGTGAACAATGTTTTCATCTTTTTTTAAACAAAAATATTTGGAATGGCTCTCCAAAAATTGTAAAAAAATGAACTAAGATCTGGGTGCCGGTTTATAATGCGGCAAAACGGTTGGATATGTAGTAGTTTTGATCAAAATACTGCCTAGGTGTTTTCCCTATAATGGCTTTAAAGGATTTGATTAAGTGCGATTGATCAAAAAATTGCGCTTCATAGGCACATTGTGTCAGCGTTGCTGGGGCATGCTGATTTTTATAATTGATGAAAAAATTAAGCTGGATAATGTTACAGAAAGATTTGGGATTCAGACCAACGAACTTTTTAAAGAGCGTATCCAGATACCTTTGAGAAATGCCGAGTTCGCAAATCAAGTGGTCAATCCTGCAAACACCGTTATGTTTTAGTATCTCCAAAACAGATGCTTCTACCAACCGAAATGCATTTGAGTTTACGTTAGCTCGATGGATGATTTTGTAAAGTAGTTGCTCAAAATTACGAAACGTCTGATCCGGAAACTCAGATACACAAGGAAGGAGTAATGCGCTATAGGGCAGGTTTTCAAGTGAGAATACTTCATCTGTCGTTAACACCGCAGGTATACCGAAAAGTAAGGTTAGTGTGTGCGGGTAGAAACGAATGCCGTATAAAACGGAATCATTTTCGATTTCCAAGGTATAACTTTTTAGTGTTTGGCCTGCTACAAATGCGTTTGGTTCCTGAATCCAACCTTTTTCGCTAACCAACCGTTTGGCAGGATTCTTATCGAGATGGAAGATAATTTCATGGTGTCCGTCGGGAATAATCTCTTCCCTAAACGGACGACTGCCAGAGATCCTGAGATACCAGAACGATTTGACAAAAGAGGATATTGTATGCGGTATGTATGTATAAAACTCCACCCGAAAAATATTTAATAGGGTTATTCTTTTTTATGATGTTATCAACGAGCTATTGAAGCAAAAACTAGGGTTTTGCTCGTTCGTATTGAACGGGCCATACAATATGATCTTTCAACTCATGGGCAGCCTGTAGAGCAAAATAGGGATTCCGTAGCAATTCTCTAGCCATCGCAACCATATCTGCATCATCATTGGCAAGAATGGATTCTGCCTGGACGGCATCGGTGATCATACCGACTGTGGCCGTCAGAATGCCCGTCTCTTTTTTGATCTTTGTTGCAAATGGCAACTGATAGGCTGGACCAACCTCGATTTGCTGGTATTCAACAAGCCCACCACTGGACACATCAATCAGGTCTATACCTTTTGCTTTAAGAAGAGCTGCGAGCCGTACAGATTGTTCCAGATCCCAACCTCCATCCGCGCAATCAGTAGCGGAAATACGTACGAGTAAGGGAAGTTCATCAGGCCACACTGTTTTTATAGCCTCAACCACTTCAAGCAGCAATCGGATACGGTTCTCAAAACTTCCTCCATAACTATCTGTGCGATGATTACTCAAGGGCGACAAAAACTGATGTAAAAGGTAGCCATGTGCAGCATGGATTTCAACGACTTCAAAACCAGCACGCAATGCTCTTTCGGTGGCGAGCACAAAATCGGATATGATAGTCCTGATGCCGATCTCGTCTAACTCCACTGGTGTGGAATAGCTCTCGGAGTAAGCTATTGATGAAGGAGCTACGGGTACCCAACCACCGTCTTCAACGGCTACTTTACCTCGCCCCTTCCATGGCACGGTCGTACTAGCTTTTCTACCTGCATGCGACAGTTGTATGCCCGGCACCGCCTGCTGTTCCTTAATAAAAGACGTGATTTGTAAAAGCTTCTCGATATGGGCATCTTTCCAAAGCCCGAGATCCATAGGAGATATCCTACCCTCAGGAGAAATAGCAGTGGCCTCCATGATGACCAATGATGCACCTCCTACTGCCCTACTGCCTATATGTACCAAATGCCAGTCATTAGCAAATCCGTCTATAGCGGAATATTGACACATCGGAGAAACGATTATACGGTTTTTTAACGTAATTCCCTTTATTTTAATAGGGCTGAAAAGCTTTGCCATAGTGAGGATACTGATTAATAAAATGAACAGAAAATGGACTAACGCCCTATCTTCTTAAATTAAAAGCAAAATTACACTTTATACTATTGCCTCTACATAAAAACACTTATGATGACAAAAAAACTACGTAGGTGTTACAACATACATTACCATCCTCACCGCCACATTCCCTCTGTTTACCGATTTTTTCCTTCCAGTAACCTAATACTTATAGGCTCCACTGCTCTTTTAGTGTAGTTTTGAATCAAATAGTTCGGTGAACTATAAATGATAACAACGAATTGGTATAACATTATAAAAATTTAAGATTATGAAAACGCTTATCACCTCCATCCTTACTGCAATTGTACTATTCTTTAACAGCTCTCCTGCAAAAGCTGAGACTAATAGCGCCCGCAATGCGACAGCAGACAACGCTATCAACTGGTATATTGCATCGGTAACCAAAGGTCAGACCGAAGAAATTGCGGATCTTTTGAGTAACAACTTTTCGCAAAACGTAACAGGCAAAGAAGGGCACGTGCGCTTCGACAAAGCGCAAGTGGTGGACTTCCTGCAAGGCCATCAAAATATTCAACAACAAAACTGTGCTACCTCGTACAGCCTAGTGGAAGAACATGCTGACTTTGTCCTTGCCAAAGTGGAAATGAAATATGGCAATTTCACCAAGGTGGATTATGTGAGCCTTAGCCGAGATGACGAAAGCTGGAAAATAAACCAAGTGAATACAGTATACCCTTAGGCGAAAAATATACGCGAGACTAGTCATATTACATCAAAACAAAAGTCCTGTCAATTAAATTTCGACGAGGACTTTTGTGTTTTTGATAACCCGATCATTTAAATGCACCAGCCTTATCTTTAAAGGCCCAGTTGGCCATCGCATCAATAACAGGTAATAGGCCTTGACCGGCATTACTGAGTTTATACGTTACAAATGGCGGTACAACTGGTTTAGCCTCTCTAATGATAAGATTATCGCCTTCCATTTGTTTCAAATGCTGAATGAGTACTTTCTCTGTAATAGCAGGTATTGCTCTTTTTAATTCACTATACCGCTTAGTTCCCTGTGAAAGATGGAAGAGAATGATCGGCTTCCAATAACCGCCGATTCTTTCCATAGCATGTGTTACGGGGCATTGCTCCAAGGCATATTTCTTGTTTTCCTGAATAGTGGATGCTTCTTTGATTATTGTCATAATACATACTTTAGGGTAAGTACTTGTATAAAAGTAAGTACAAATTTACCTTTGTCATAGAAAAAAAACAAATAATCATGAAAATTACACTATCGGGTTCTTTAGGCAATATAGGTAGACCTTTGACTCAAAAATTAATTGAACTAGGACATGCGGTGACTGTTATTAGTAGCAGTGCCGATAGGAAACAGGAAATTAAAGCACTGGGCGCGAATGCAGCTATCGGTTCGGTGAGCGACGCAGCATTCCTGAAAACAACATTTTTAGGCGCTGATGCTGTATTTGCCATGACTCCTCCGAACCTGGGAGGATCCAATGTAATAACGAATACTATTCAGGCAGGAAAAGCTTTTGCCTCGGCTATAAAAGATGCAGGCGTTATCCGTGTGGTGATGTTAAGCAGTATAGGCGCAGATTTATCCAACGGAAATGGCCCAATTGCAGGTCTACATACTATTGAGAGTCTTTACAACAGCTTGCAGAATGTAGCAATTACTTATCTGCGGGCAGGTTATTTCTACACAAATTATTATAACGATATACCGCTAATAAAGGGGCTTGGTGTCCTTGGGGCAAATTATCCCGCTACAACTAAACTGCCGCTGGTTCATCCTACGGATATTGCGATGGCTGCTGCAGAAGAACTGCAACGAAAGACCAATAGTAAAGATGTGCGCTATATAATCAGTGATTTATGCACAGCGGATGAACTCACCAGGAATTTGGGAAGGGCGATTGGTAAACCGGAGTTGCCATGGGTTGAATTTACCGATGAGCAGCTAAAACAGGGGATGATGGAGGCAGGTTTGCCGGAAGAGATGGCGGGACTATACACCGAAATGGGTACCGGACTCCGCAGTGGAAGAATACAGGCCGACTTTGAAAGCCAGGGCAGTCCAATAAGCGGATCGATAAAACTAGAACACTTTTTGGCCGATTTTGCAAAACGGCTCTGACCAACGCGAAGCATTCTTCGAAAATGGACGTCAGGAGATTTCAACCTGTTACTGTTATCACACAGTCAAAAAGTGATTGCCAAAAGACATATTTAGGCTCATTTCCAGACGATTGGGCACTTTTTAGATCAATTGATGAAGACACCCCGCAAGTGGAGATAAGACAAAAAATGCGTAGATTTACAAAAAAATGTATATGCCAAAAATTTCCGATATTGTGCATAAATGATTACAAGAAGAAACTTTATCGCACATACCTGTGTGGCTGCATCGGGGATGTGGCTTAGCGGCATTGCTATGGCTAATACGAAGCCAAGATATAAAATGGGGCTGCAACTGTTCACTATCCGCGATGTTATGGCCAGCAACCCCAGCGCAACCATGGAAAAGGTGGCTTCTCTGGGCTATGAAGACACAGAAACGTATGGTTTCGATCCCAAGACGATAAGCTATTATGGCTTAAAAGCTAAAGAATTTGGGCAATTATTGGATGATCATGGATTAACGACCACAAGTGGCCATTATGATCTGTTTCGCTATTTAAATGCCCCCGAAACGGAATTGCTGGCTTATGTAGATCAATGCATTATAGGAGCCGCCGCGCTCAAGCAAAAATATATTACTTGGCCCTGGCTAGATCCACAGGACCGGGGTATAGAAACCTTCAAGTTGCTTGCCCCAAAACTTAATAAGGTAGGGGAACGAATCAAAAAAGCGGGATTAAGTTTTGCCTATCATAACCATAACTTCGAATTTATAGATCATGATGGCGAAAATGGTTATGATATTATCATGAAGGAAACCGATCCTGTATTGGTAAAATTGCAGATTGATCTTTACTGGGTAATGCGTGCATCGAAGTTAACACCGGCAGAATTGTTTAGAAGACAACCTGGACGTTTTGTGATGTGGCATATAAAAGATATGGATAAAGTTAATCAAGACTATACTGAACTAGGAAATGGCTCAATTGATTATACTACGATTCTACCTGACATAAAAATTGCAGGCCTAGAATATTACTACCTGGAACAGGGGGGTAATTTCCGTGAAAATTCTATGCAGAGTATTGCGGAGAGCGCAGCCTTTTTTAAAGGTAATTTACAACGTTATTTACCTTAAAATACCGAGTTATTTATTTACTATGATGACATCCTATACAGCTTGGTGTCTCAGACATTAAGCATATTTCCGTTTTTATTTTTCCTGAATCCATCCCCTTACCTCCCCGTCAACCAGGTAAAAATCGTTATAAGTAGCAAGAACTCTTATTGAAGCACCTTTCGATAACACGCCTACTTGCGCTGCCAGCAGGTTAGGTTGTTGGTAGATTGTCTGATCGTTCGCTAGTTTAACCGTTTGTAAAGATTTGGAAATAGTGCTGAGCTGATGCTGCGAAATCAGACCCATGCTTCCATCTGGCAATGATACCCGATAGTTGTTCTGCGTGGCGGCATTCACCTCTACCGGCACATTGCGGGCCAAGTTATCGGTTGGCTCACCAATGGGAATATAGTTTTTTGGTTGCTGCAGACGGAGTGTATCCCCTATTAATTGCTTGTTAGCCGCTATTGGAGGTGGGTCTGATTTTTCTGGTCTCAAAAACGGAAGTGGATCGACGGCTCCGGAAGAAGTATAGATACCAAAATGCAGATGTGGAGGTGTAGTACGGGCATTTCCGGTATTTCCTATCAATCCAAGTGTATCCCCCGCCCTTACCCGTTTCCCCGACTGTACCAGCTGGGAATCCAGGTGTGCATAATAGAGTCGATACGATTTTCCCTTTGGGCTCAACCATATTACGTTACCTCCCAAATTGTTTGTCCCTACCCTAGTTATATGCCCATCGGCCGCAGCAATAGCGGGTGTAAGACGTGGAGCAAAAATATCTATGCCTTCGTGTTTACGAACACCAGCATCACGATCGGCCCCATAAAAACTGCCTATGTGCACCTTAGCAGCAGCTACGGGAGATGATAAGGATGCGACAGCAGTGACCCGCAGTTGATACGAAACCGCTGCGAGCAATTCTGGCTGAATACGTAAAAGATAAATTCCCTCCTTATCTATTTCATAAGATAAGTTATATGCACCTGTATCTGCTGATATGACATGCTTTGGCAAATCACTGATGCCGATAATCTGCTGAAACAGATCAATAAACAATTGTGCGCTATCCAATCCTTGCGGAATCACTGAAACCTCTATTTGCTCTCCTCTTTTAGCTTCGAAAACAAAGGCCATGGCCTGGGGTCGATCTGCTCTAAAATAACCTTGTTCCTGATAAGGTATGCTTATCGACTGTGCATTTTTCAGACTACTAATTGCCTCATTAAGCCACATTTGATATAAAAGACTATTTTCCAGACCGGCTTCTTTTAATTGCTGCGCATATCGCTGATGGGCATACTTCCCGTTAAATAAAGTTACCGGGCCCTTGCAAGCGTATAGAAAGATAAAAAAACAGAACACCAACCCGATCAAATACGTTATTTTTCTTGTGTTTGTCATACTTGGAAAAACAGTGTATCCCCTAAAAAGTTGTGAAAGCTGTTCTTCGTTTTTTATTTGAGTTATTCTGATTTTCTTTGATTTCTTTGTGGGGATGTTTCGAATACAATTTATATCAATCTCACCAAGGGAGATCATCGCCCATTTTCATCGCTTTTCCTGTGCCTACGCATCAGCCCAGTGGGGCTCAGTAAATAGAAGGATGGGTTTTTAAGATATGACATAGCCCTTACGATATCAATCCCTGCTTCTATTCAAAAAAACCTAATTTTGAGGGGGAAAACATACATCTTTCATGGAAAACAACAAAAAAACCTTATGGACCGTCGGTTTAATAGCCTTAAAGAAGAACAGGTTACTACTAGCTTATAGCAATAATAAGAAGGCTTGGTACCTCCCAGGCGGGAAGGTAGATCCGGGAGAGATGCCCCAACAGGCTATAAGGCGGGAAATACAGGAAGAATTAAATATAGATCTCGATCCTCTGGGTTTGCAATTTCATTGCCATATATCAGCGCCGGCTTATGGTGAACAAAATAACGTGATTATGGAGCAGGACTGCTACCTTTACGATCTACAGGAAGCGCCTACCCCATCAGCCGAGATTGGAGATGTCCGTTATTTCTCTTTGGAAGAATATGTTAAAGAACCTGTACAAGTACCGGGAGTACTCATTGCCTTTGCCAAGTTAGCATACGACAAACTCATCGAAAATGGCATGGCCGAGGATTACTACTGAGAAAAAATCGGTGCAGCTATTCTTTAGGGTAGATCGATGATAAAAAGTCCGTCTCTTGAAGAACAAAGAGAGATTTTGTAATGCTCAAAAGCGAAAAGGACTTTTGCATTATACAAAAGCCCTTAATTGATTAGTTAAAATAAGTGGCTACCCATTTAGCCTTGATATCGGCCCTGGCTTTTATAAACTCATAATCGGTTCCTTGAGCGATAGCATCTATGGGGAAACGTAAAGGACGTGTACCCTTTTCCATATTCACTAACTCCAGTATACCATCTGCTATCACTTGTGGATTCATGTCAAATTGGGCCATTTTACCGAAAAGTGCGGCCCCCAACGCGTTAAATTTTTCCGTAGCGGCCGGTCCGTATGCTTCGGTAATCTCCGCCTTGTCTGACAGTACGCCTACTTTACTACCATTATTCATCTCTGTTGGATATACGCCTGGTTGTATACTCACATTTTCGATATCATATTCGGTCAACTCATCCTGAATTCCCTCTGTAATACTTTCTACAGCGAATTTTGAAGAGAGATAGGGAATCATAAATGGAAGTGTATGGCCACTGGCTCCAGAGGTAAGATTTATAATCAGACCACTTTTGGCTTTACGCATGGAAGGTAATACGGCTTGGTACGTACGGATTACACCATAAAAATTAACCTCATAAATTTTTTTTATCTGATCAATCGTGTAAGCCTCTAATAAACCATAGCCCGTCACTGCTGCATTGTTAATAAGCACATCGATGCCGCCATGTTTAGATAATGTTTGTTCGAACGCAGCAGTAACGGAAGCATCACTGGTAACATCGATATCTACCACTTCTACATTGGGCAAAGCCGACAATTCCTTAGCTACCGCCTCATTTTTGCTATTTGTTTCGCGCATACCAGCGATCACAGTATGCCCTGATTCAGCTAATGTTAACGCTGTCAATTTTCCAAACCCTGTACTGGCTCCTGTGATAAAAATTCTTTTTGACATTTTCTTTGTGTTTAAATTATTTACAACAAAGATGTGTTGAAACAGGCACTGCTTCCATTGATATTTGTCGTCATTTTTATTGACAAATATCAAGACTTTGGCAATGCTTTGTTTTTATTCTAATACATCTAAAGAAGCAGAATCAATTGCCCAAGATGATACGACTGATGATTAACAATACCGATCATTACTTTTAGTCGCTCTTCAGCCAAATCTAAACTTTCATCAAAAAAACAATTCCCGGCTCTGATCTCATAAAAATGCTCCGTTAGCCTTTCGTTTAGTTCTTTCCAAGCTGATCTCAATGCTAATGCTGAGGGAAAAGTTTGTCCGTATTTATCCGGTGCGCATAGAAAAAGTTCTTCATACGCTGGAAACATTTTCTCTCCAATACCGAATAATGGCATCAAGGTATCGTTATAGGCAATGAGATGTCCAAGAAGATATAAGGCTGTATTTCTGCCTGGCGCGATCTCATTCTGAAAATCGCTGTCCGACAGCTTATTGATCAAACTACTGATGCGACGATTCTGCAACATCCAAGCTGAAATCACTAGATTACTGAATTTCTGCACAATAGCTTGTGGTTCCATATTCGATTTTATTAGTTAAACTATAACTTATTTATCTCCTCGATAAAATATACCCTCTTGAAAACGTCATGAAGTCCTTCTGGCTTATTATCCAAAGTGGTGGCCAAGGCATTGCTTTCAATATCCATGCCTCTCTCCCCGTTGTGGCGGCCATATGTTCGTTTTTATAAATTTGCTATCACGAAATTACCAGAACAACAATGACAACGCATTGATAAAAAACAAAAAAGCACTTGATATATATCAAGTGCTTTTTTGTTTTTTATCAGCTTACTTCGCTTTCTTCTGGTAATTTTTCCTTACCCGACTCAAGGTTTCTGGCGTAATACCCAAATAGGAGGCTATCATGTGCTGAGGTATTCTTAATGCTAGTCGGGGATACTTGCCCATGAAGTACTGGTATTTTTTTTCAGCATCTCCACTTATATTTGCATTTATTCTTTCTTGGCTGGCAACAAAACTCCTTTCAATAATTTGAATGACCAGCTCTGCAAATTGTGGAATATTCTTCATAAGTATAGTAAAATTATCTTTGTTTATAAGTAATACAATAGATTCTTCTACTGCATCAATATTATACTTGGAAGGATTGCCAGTGGCCAGACTTTCCCTATCACCTATCCACCATCCTTCTTGGGCAAAATTGATAATATGTTCATTCCCTTTATCATCTACACTATAGGTTCGCAAACACCCTTGGCAGACAAAAGCATTAAAACGCCATATATCTCCCTCTTGGAGCAGATATTGGTTTTTTCTCAACTTTTTAATAACAGACACAGCTTGTATCATTCCTGATTCTTCATCACTGAGCGGAATTTTGTCTTTTAAATATTTCTGAAAACTCTCAAACATATGCTGGTTATATTACAGGCAGATAAATATATAATTCCAAAAAAGATTTATCGCATACATCTCCATATATTTCCGTACTGAAAAAGTAATTTTTGATTTTAGGCAGCTTTTCTCGTAAAGAATTTATCAAATATTCCTGAGAACGGGTCTGCATAAATCGATGAAATAATAAAAACTACTTCTATTCGGTTAAGTTGATAATTTATTGATTAACAAGCTGTCCGAAAACGAACAGACTGTTCATATTAGGATATCATTTTTAAATAGTAACCATGTTGCACAAGTACGCGCACTCCTTGTAAAGGATTTTGTTGGCTTGATTGTGATTGCATACCTAATTACTGTTCCAGTTGTTTGGCTTGCCATGTATTACTGGTTGCAGAGCTATGCTTACCGGACGGATATTTCTTTTTTGGAATTTATAATGGGCGGAATACTAATTTTGTTGATTGCTATGACGATCATCAGCTTCCATACAATAAAAGTGGCTGTTACAAATCCAGTGAAAAGTTTACGATCTGAATAGCGCTAAAAGGTTAAGCAAAGAGGTCGTTCTCCCCAAGATAATTACGGATAATCTTTACAAACCCATCTCCCAGATCGGCGGCTTTACCAGCACCCACTCCCTTGATCTGGGCCAATTCTCCCAACGATTTGGGTAACTTAGCAGCAATGACCATGCAAAGTTGCTGACTCAAAACTAGATAATCTGGCACGCCCTTTTGCTGGCTCTTTTCTGCCCTCCAAGCTAATATTTCTCTAAGCAAGGATGGATGGGCAACTTCTTGTACGTCCTTGGTTTCTTTTTTTAGTTGATAAACTGGATAGTGCTTCATAGATGCCTCTGTGATGACCGCAAAAAGATCTTTCACCTGAGAAGTACTGAAATCAAACTGCAAACCGGCGAGTTTTCCCATTAGGTGACTCATCAGCTGATTATAAATAGTAAAGAAATCGGGATCAAGATTATTTTCGACAGGAAGTGTTATCAATTTCTCTGCAACACCAATAAAGGCTTCTATTTTTGATTGAAAATAGACACCGGCCTGTTTCAATCGGACAAGGAAGGCTCTCTGCGTTTGAAGAGGTACCTGAAAGGTTAACTTGGAAAATTCTTGCCTTAAGAATTTATCTCCGATTTTTTTAAGCTGGTCATTTAGAATCTCTCCACCTGCGTTAAGCAGTGATACAAGAGAAGCTTGTGTGTGGTGGGAAGAGTCTATCATGGAGCTTAATAATGTCCATTCTAATTGAATAGTGTGGAAATCAAAAAGATCAGCTACCGCTTTGTATGTATAATCAAGTTGCGCCTGCGCGAAAGTTTCCGCTAGATCGTTCTGCAAGACAGCCTCTTCCATGAAGGCCGTAATACGAGTATCAGTTAAAATATTTTCTGCTTTTACAGGCGCTTTCAGCACCAAACCCTCGAGACTTCTGCAACGACTAAGGGCTACATACGTTTGACCATGTGCAAAAGCAGCTTCTACATCGATAACGGCTCTATCGAATGTTAAGCCTTGGCTTTTATGGATGGTGATGGCCCATGCAAGCTTAATGGGGTATTGTGTGAAGGAACCATTGCTCGATTCGGCGATCTTACCTTCAGCCTCGTTGAGCGCGTACTTCACATTTTCCCACGTTTCGGGTACCACTTCTAATGTAGATCCATCATCCAGGAAACGCACTTCGATATTACTGGGAGTGGCAGCCATAATCTTGGCTGCACGGCCGTTATAGTATTGCTTCTTACCGCTGGAGTCGTTCTTTATAAAGATAATTTGTGCCCCGACCTTAATTTGGAGATCAGGTTCGGCGGGATATGCATCTTTCGGAAAATCGCCTACAATCCGTGCTTTATAAGTCAATAACTCACCGGAGAGGCTTTCTAACCGTGATTGATTGATCTGCCCCACCGAACTGTTGTGCGTGGAAAGTGTGATATAATCGGCCAATGTTTCTGCAGCCAGCTCCGGCTGGTATTGCCTATTCAACAGATCGAGTAAAGACACATCTATTTGAGCATTTCTAATACTATTTAAAATCTGGACAAAAGTGGGATCGGCTTGTCTGAAAACTTCAGTAAGCTCAAAGGTAAGTACTGGATAGGTTTTGAAAATCAGGCTGCTGAAAAAATAAGGACTGTCATAAAATGTTCTCAGGATAGGCCAATCGTTCTGGTACACAGGAGGCAGCTGATAGAGATCTCCAATCATTAACAATTGTACACCACCAAAGGGACGAGAGGAACCTTTCACATTTTTCAGGATGGTATCTATCCTATCGATCGTATCCGCACGGACCATACTGATCTCATCAACGATCAGTAGCTGCAAACTGGCCAATAGCTTCGCTTTATCAAGCGACATCCGGTTGGACTTTTCGGACATATTTGGTACTAGGGGCCCAAAGGGTAACTGAAAAAAGGAATTGATCGTAACGCCACCAGCATTCAATGCTGCTATAGCGGTAGGCGCTACAACAGCCATGTTTTTTGGAACATTATTCTTGATGTAACGAAGGAAAGTAGTTTTCCCCGTTCCCGCTTTTCCGGTTAGAAATATGGGATTATCGGTGTGTACCAAAAAGTCAAGAACGTGTTGGTGTATGGTGTTTAAATGCATGTGAACAGTATCTCTGTTGAAACGGACGAATACGCAAAGGTAGAAATTGCTCGGTATGATTTCTATAGAAAAGAAAAGATTAGGACATCATTTTCTGCCAAGGCAAAACCATGAATTTTTATATGATCAAGATTGAATGAGACCGATAGTCAACAAATACATTCTATGATACTATGAAACGTTCTTCGGTATGACTATCTAATACTTCAATAGTGTCTCCAACACGGATCAATCCAGTTTTTGCGTGAATCAAATTTTGCCCGAACAGGATTTTGTTGTTCTTTGAACGGTAAGAGGATAGTGTTTTTAAAGGCTCCTTTCCTCTTTGAGCTGTTTGCTGGTCAATGGTAGTAACCACGCAGCGGGCACACAACTTTACGCCATAAAAATCCATATCGGAGAACCGTATATGCTTCATCAGATCCTCTTCAAATGGCTTACCTCCTGTAAAGACAATGTTAGGCCTGAATCTATCCATGGACAATGGTGACTCCAGCCGTTTGTTCAAATCGTCTAGCGAGGATTGGCCAATCATTAAAAAAGGATAGGCATCTGCAAAGGATGTGATAATTCCGTTCGGCGCATACCGTTGATCTACCTGGCGCCGGGTACTTTCGGGCATGTAAACCAGCTTAACACTGATTTGAAAGATATCACTAAACCAATCGTCCAGCTCTCTATTTACCAACAATCCGGTGCAGGTATCGTCCCAAACAGTTACTTCCCGTTCATCTGCAGAACTTTTAAAGGGCATCCTTATTGTACCATTAGTTGGATGTGTTAACAGCAGGCCGCCATCTTCAATCTGTACTTTAATCAGGGCCATTTGTGGAAATTTACGCTGGGTAAGAAACTGATAATGCTCATCCACCAACATCCATCGTCTATCGTATCTAAAACCGCGGCTGGTGACTTCTGCTGTGGCGACAGGAACTCCTCCTAGTGATTTGATAGGATAAATGTATAATTCGCTAACAAGACGCATATCATAAATATTTAATAACAAATTTAAACAAAAAGCAAAGCATTCACCGAAAACTTTCTGCTACTTACCGAGAACTTAGTGCCACTGACCTATTTCTTATAGGTGTATACGGCTTTTAGCTCTACTTTTGAATCAACAACAAAAGAAAAATTAAATAATTATTAACACATTAAAATTTAAGGCCATGAAATCTTCCATAAAATTATTCTTCACAGCAATTGTTCTTATATCTACTACTGCATTTGCTAGCGCCGAAACAAGAATGCTTAACAAGGTTGCCACTGCAGGAACCATTGACCGTTATATTGCAGCAGTAACAAAAGGCGGTACGGATAACCTTACACTTCTTTTCAGTGATGATTTCAATCATCAAATCAACAATAAAGGTAAAGTAACTGTTCACAACAGAGCACAGGTAATTGGTTTCTTACGCGGAAATAAATATTTAACGCAGAATTGCAACACGTCTTACACCCTGATTGAACAAAATAATAATAACGCTATTGCTAAGGTCGAAATGAAATACGGAGAGTTTACAAAGGTGGATTATGTAACCTTAATCAATGATGGGAACCGCTGGAAGGTAAGTAATGTAGTTTCTACCTATCCTTAATTCGACGGAGGCTTAATTTAAATTTAACAGAAAACGGGCAGACTTTAAGATCTGCCCGTTTTCTGTTAAACAGCGCTACTACTTTTAATGCCCAAAAGCATACCGCAAGGTTACTCCGAAAGTTCTCGGGTCGCCAAGGACAGCTGCGTAATGCCCCGCATTGCCTGCAGCGGGCAATAGTTGCTCAAAGTAATCTTTATCAAGTAGGTTCCTACTCCATACGAAGAAAGAGATACCTTGTGGTGCTTGAAATCCAAGCCTTGCATTCAGGAGGGTGTACGCATCAACATTCAAATAAGCGGATGGAGATGGACTGGACGAAAATGAAGACCGATAATAACTATCTATCGCAAGAAAGTATCTCCCCCCCAGGGCTAAGAATTTACCCGGGAGCCCCACTTCTCCACCCAAAGAACCTGCCCATTTTGAAATACCCGGCAATCTACCGCCTGAGATATCTTTGAATGCCGACTCTCCTCCTGTTTCTTCCAAAGGAACCGGTGCATTGGTAAAAGAAACATATTTACCATCTGTATAAGAAAGAGCTCCATAGAAAGAGAAAATATTGTTGATATTGATGTTTCCATCAAGTTCTGCTCCGCGTACACGTACTTTCTCCGCATTAGCGAGATATCCCCTATTCACCCCAACTTCGGCAGTCTGTACCTGCGTTTGAAAATCTTTAACGTCGGTATTGTATACAGTTAAATTTAATATTGAATAATCGCTAGGCCTGGTTTTTATGCCTATCTCATAATGTTGAACATATTCTGGTTTAATCTCGGCAAGTTCCAACATCGGAGCCCCGCCGCTGGTTGGTAAACCACCTAGATTAAGACCTATAGGTTTGTAATTGGTTGAGAAGGTAGCGTAAGTATTGATTCGCTCATTGGCTTTATAAGCCAACGTTATTTGTCCGGAAAGATTCGTGTTATCTGTATTGGCGTTGAAAGCCTGATCAGTATAAACAGCATTTTTAAGTGCAATCAATTCTGGATCAGCTGTTTCCAGACCGCCATAGGTTTGCCGATTAAAATCTACTTTTTTATCGTCATAGTTGAACCTTAAACCCGGAAGTACATGCAATTTTTCAGTAATTGCCCAGTCAAGCTGACCGAAAACTGCGCCACTGAAAGAAGTAAGCTTAGATGTGGTACGGATGCCATAACCATCAAACAACCCGGGAGTTGCCCATAGAGGACTGTTAGAGCTTTGTGAAAAACGCCATTGTGCCGCACCAGACTCTTCGATGTGATAAGGATCTGTTTTGAGATCCTGGCCAATGGCATATACGCCAAATACTCCACTAAGGTTCGACGAAAGATCACCGGCATAACGGATTTCCTGCGACCATTGTTTGTGCTTGGAGGTAGCTTGGGATAGCGATAATACAGGCAGTCCTGTAAAATCACGATCATTGGAAGGATCCCAGTTCCAATATCGCCAAGCGGTTGTTGAGGTAAGGGTACCTGAGCCGAGTTGTATATCTGCATTGAGCGACACCCCTCCAAGATCATTACCAGACCTCCAAGGGGTATCGTGATCGATTTTTCTATCAAACGGATTTCGAGTGGGCAAATCATAACCAAGATCGGCAATAATCTGTTCAAATTGCCTGTATGCTGCCCGTTGAGTTGGTGCCACACCAGCTACCACCTGAGCATAACCATCTGGACGTTGTCTGGAAGCATCTGCTGCCAACACAATTTCGACACGACTGGATGGGGTATACAGCAATTGCCCCCTCACTCCCAGATTGTTGAGGTCGTTTACATGTTTTTCTGTTGCGACATTGTAGAGTACCCCATCCCGTTGTGTACCGGAAAAAGAAACTCTTGCGGCCAAATTGTTACTAAGAGGTCCTGTGATGGAACTCTTGGCCTGAATGTATCCATAATTACCATAACTTACTTCGAAGTTTGCTCCAGGCGTAAAGCTTGCTTTGCGCGTGGTGATGTTGAAGGCTCCCGCAGTAGTGTTTTTACCAAATAGCGTTCCCTGTGGCCCGCGCAAAACCTCAATTCGTTCTACATCAATGAAATCAAGTGTGGTGGCAGCCGGACGAGCGTAATATACTCCGTCTACATAGAAACCAACACCAGGGTCGATACCATCGTTGGTGAGACCGAAAGTAGATCCCATACCTCGAATGTTCAGTGTTGTGTTGCGAGGATTGGATGAATATAACTGTACGGAGGGCACCAATTCTTTTAAACGATTAACGTTGAAAGCACCTGTACTTTCTATGCGTGGTCCACCTACTACAGAAATAGGTATAGGAACGTCCTGCATCTGTTCGTTGCGCCTCCTGGCAGTAACGGCGACTTCTGATAACTGGAAATCATCGCTGGAAAGAATAATTTCCCATGGCTCGGCTTTCAATTCGCCTACACGTATTTCCCTTGTTTTATACCCTACAGAACTGATAGCAAGAAAAAATGGAGGTTTCTCTTCGATGGAAATGCTGAACTGCCCATTGGCGTCAGCAACGGTGCTAACGGGGCTACCCATAATGCCAATGGTTGCACCTGATATCGGTGTTCCGCGATCATCCTTTACCACTCCTTCTAGTACATGTTGGGCAAATACAGTATGTGCCAATAAGAGTAACGATATAATAACAAGTAATTTTTGTTTCATTGTTTGGTTGGATTAACAATAATTATTAAAGTCTATGGATTAAGTAGACAAATATATAGATTTTATTCAGATGTTATGTAATCTGTTCATTTTTTGTCCAAAATATGCATATGTGAGGCTTGTCCATATATACCAAATGAATGGAACATAATCGATCATTATTTTACATATGAAATTCCTTTCTTTCAACTAAAACCAGTAGATTTGCCTTCAGCGCTACCCTTATTTAGGATCTAATATTTTTATCAAAACAAATTACTATCCAAATATGATATCTATTACATAACCAGACAAATCATTAAGCTAAAACAATTTAGTTAAACTATCTTTGAAAAATAAGTCAGATAACTTCCATAAACAAGCAAAAATGAATTTAATTTCTTGCCTTAAAAAAACCATGATAACTACCTTTCAGATCATCATGGGCACGGCGGCCATCGCACAGCAAAAACCCGATCCTGTATCTTACGTAAGTACATTAGTGGGAACTCAATCAAAATTTGAACTTTCTACCGGCAATACCTATCCGGCTATTGCTATGCCTTGGGGCATGAATTTCTGGGTACCACAAACTGGCAAAATGGGTGACGGGTGGGTATATACCTATACGGCCGACAAGATCAAAGGATTTAAGCAGACGCATCAACCGAGCCCATGGATGAACGATTATGGCCAGTTCTCCATTATGCCGACTACAGATAAGCCCCTATTTGATGAAGATGAGCGTGCAAGTTGGTTTTCACATAAAGCAGAGGTAGCCGCACCTCACTACTATCGTGTCTATTTGGCCGATCACGACGTGGTAACGGAAATCACCCCTACGGAACGGGCAGCTATGTTTCGCTTTACTTTCCCAGAAACAGACAAGTCTTATGTAACCATTGATGCATTTGATAAAGGTTCATACATTAAGATTATCCCTGAAGAGAATAAAATTATTGGATATACTACTAAAAACAGTGGGGGAGTACCTGATAATTTTAAAAATTATTTTGTAATTATGTTCGACAAGCCCTTTACGTATAAAGCTACTGCTGAGAACAAGGAAATTCAAATCGGAAAACTAGAAAATACGGCCGACCATATGGGTGCCATCATTGGCTTCTCGACCAAAAAGGGAGAAAAAGTACATGCCTGTGTTGCATCATCTTTTATCAGCTTTGAGCAAGCTTCCATAAACCTGCAGGAATTGGGATCGCAATCTTTTGATGAACTGGTAGGCCGCGGTAGGCAAATCTGGAATTCGACACTAGCAAAAATCGAAGTGACCGATCCAAATATCGACAATTTAAGGACGTTCTATTCTTGCCTTTATCGATCGGTACTGTTCCCTAGAAGTTTTTATGAAATAAATGCAGAGGGACAGACAATCCATTACAGTCCTTATAATGGAAAAATTTTACCGGGCTATATGTTTACGGATACTGGCTTTTGGGATACTTTCCGCTCGCTCTTCCCTTTCCTTAATCTTGTTTACCCTTCTATGAATGTAAAAATGCAGGAGGGATTGCTAAATGCCTATAAAGAAAGTGGATTTCTACCTGAATGGGCAAGCCCTGGACATCGTAACATTATGGTAGGAAACAATTCGGCTTCTGTGGTTGCAGACGCATATATAAAGGGTTTAAAAGGTTATGATATAGAAACACTATGGGAAGCCCTAAAACATGGAGCAAACCATGTGCATCCTACTGTAGGTGCCTCCGGACGTACGGGTTTTCAAGAATATAATCAGTATGGCTATATCCCGAATGATGTAAAAATAAGTCAAAATGTAGCACGCACCTTAGAGTATGCATATGATGATTGGACGATTTATACCTTAGGCAAAAAGCTGAATAAACCCAAAAAGGAAATTGATATTTATGCCAAAAGAGCGATGAACTATAAAAATGTGTTCGATCCAGCTTATCGTCTAATGAGAGGACGTAAAGCCGATGGAACTTTTCCAGATACTTTTGACGGTACGGATTGGAGCAGAGATTTCACAGAGGGAAATAGTTGGCATTACAGTTGGTCTGTTTTTCATGACCCACAAGGGCTAATTAACCTAATGGGAGGGAATCAGCAATTCAACCATATGCTGGATTCAGTATTTATAATGCCCGGAGCACTCGGCATGGATAGCCGTTCTGTTATACACGAAATGCGTGAAATGCAGGTAATGAATATGGGACAGTATGCACATGGCAATCAACCCATCCAGCACATGGTTTATCTATACAATTATTCGGCGCAACCATGGAAAGCGCAGTATTGGGCAAGGGAAATAATGGAAAAACTATATACTGCTATGCCCGATGGATATTGTGGAGATGAAGATAATGGACAAACATCAGCATGGTATGTTTTCTCCGCTCTTGGTTTCTATACTGTGTGCCCAGGAACAGATCAATATGTCATTGGATCCCCACTTTTCCAATCTGTAAAACTTCATCTCGAAAATGGCAAACAAATAGATATAAGGACGCTTAACAATAATAGTAACAACCGTTACATTCATAGCATGCAATTAAATGGAAAGTCATATGCTAAAAACTATCTTACTCATCAGGATTTATTGAATGGGGCACAGATAATTTTTAACTTAGCCCAGCAACCCAACATGAATAGAGGCATAGAAAAAGAAGATGCCCCCTATTCTTTTACTACAGAATTAAGTAAAAAATAAAATGATGATATATTTCTTGAGCAAAAAAACATTAGCCTTCTTATGCTGTCTATGCTGTTTATCGTTGGCTATACATGCACAAACTTTAAATATTGCGACGTACAACCTGCGTAACGACAACAATAAAGAAGACGCTAAACAAGGAGATGGATGGCAGCAACGCTATCCGGTAATCGCTTCATTAATTCGTTTTCATGAGTTCGATATTTTTGGAACGCAGGAATGCATGCACCACCAATTGGACGATCTGAAAGGACAACTCCCCACTTATGATTATACCGGGATTGGCCGGGATGATGGTAAACAATCTGGAGAATACTCTGCCATATTCTTCAACACAGAAAAATTTAAATTGCTAGACCACGGTGATTTCTGGCTATCCCAGAACACCAAAGAGCCAAATAAGGGCTGGGATGCAGTTCTGCCACGCATATGTAGCTGGGCCAAACTGCAATTAAAAGAAAACGGCAAGACACTATATTTCTTCAATGTGCACTTTGACCACGTGGGTACTACCGCACGCAAAGAAAGCGCAAAACTGATATTGCAGAAAGTAAAAGAACTTGCAGGTAATCATACCGCTATTTTAACGGGTGATTTTAATGTTGATCAACACAGTGACAGCTATCAGGTATTGGAAAAGTCTGCCATTCTTAAGGATGCTTATGAGGTTGCGGCATTTAAATATGCCACTAATGGCACCTTTAACAATTTTGATCCAAATAGCAAAACGGAGAGCCGAATAGATCACATATTCGTAACACCCGATTTTAAGGTAAATAGATATGGAATTTTAACGGATAGCTACCGCACGCCATTGAAGGATGCAGAAGAAGCTTACCAATCGGGAAATTTTCCGCGGGAAGTGCGTTTAAAGGATTATCGTGCCAGAGTGCCGTCTGATCATTTCCCGGTTATGGTAACGATTCAAATGCCTTAAGGGAAAGAAAAGATAAAGCCAAAAACGGAATAGACCTTAACCATGAGGTCTATTCTTAATTCCTTAAAACTCATCGTTCAATTTCTCATATAGTCGCTCAAATGCAGCATAGTTTTGCCTGTAAACTTGATGCCGCTCTCTATCGGGATAAAATTCGGCGGGCAGAGTATCAGCCCCGTCTGCAAGTGTAAATCCATCTATGAGCCCCAAGGCATTCATTGCTACGATAGCTGCGCCAACGGCAGAACTTTCAACTGTATTCTTTACCAACACTTTTTTATTGAAGATATCTGCCATCATTTGCACCCAGTTGTTAGAACGGGCAAAGCCACCACTTACATACAGCACATCAATCTCTCCAACGGTTTCCTCCAAGGCCCGTCCAACGCTATAAATCCCAAAAGTAATTCCTTCCATGATAGCCCTGATAAAATGCGCACGTTTGTGATGCGTTTGGATTCCAAAAAAAACCCCTTTGGCTTTAGCGTTCCAATGTGGTGCCCTTTCTCCAGAGAGGTAAGGAAGAAAAATTAACCCTTCTGCTCCAGCGGCTACTGACGAAGCTTCGTTTGTGAGCAAGGGAATAGATCTTTCCAATGGTTCTGTACTATTGTCTACAAATGTCTCTTGAAACCATTGCATCACATTGCCACCATTGTTCACGGCTCCCCCCAGTACGAACATCTGCGGAGAGAGTATATAACTAAAAAGGCGTTCTTTGGTGTCGGTTACGGGTTTCTCCGAAACCAAACGGATGGCTCCACTAGTGCCAATGGTTACAGAGGCAACTCCTTTTTTTATTGCCTGCGCCCCGAGATTAGCCAAACACCCGTCACTGCCACCAATAATAAAAGGAGTCTCCACATGAAGTTGCATGCGCTTTGCATAATGAGGATCCAACCCCCTCAATATATACGTAACCGGTACAGGTTTTGAAAGTTGATCTGGAGAAACCCCCGCCACTTCAAGCGAAGGGATATACCATTCCTGTGTGTGAATGTTAAATAATCCGGTAGCGGAAGCTATTGAAAAATCAATGATATACTGACGGAATAACTTGAAAAATATATATTCTTTTATGGAGACGAACTTAGCACTATTAACAAAGGTTTCGTTCATATTCGTGCGCATCCACCCCAGCTTACACAAGGGCGACATCGGATGTATGGGCGTACCTGTGTGCATATAAATATCGTGCCCTAAAGCAGTTTCTTTTAATGCTGTTGCAAAAGCTTCGCTTCTAGTATCTGCCCAAATAATGCAATTGGTTAGCGCCGCACCTGTCTCATTCATTGCTATTAATCCATGCATAGCGCTACTGAAACTTACTCCCGCTACCTCCATGCCCTCATAATTTGTTTTCATGAAATGGTTCACCTCGGCCACGCAGTTAACACTGGCCTCGAATAAACGCTCAGGATCTTGCTCCGCATAGGAAGGCCGAGGATTCATCACAGGATAGGAAATGCGGTGTTCTGCTAGAATATTACCTGATAAGTCAAAAGCAATAGCTTTTGTACTGGATGTGCCTATATCTAAGGCAATGATATATCTCATATAAATGGTGTCTAACTATTTTGCTGCACAATCTCCTCAACTTTTTCAGCAGTGCATATAGCCAAAAGTCGACATTTTATATTTTTTTTCCATGAATAAAATAATTAGTTGCAGAATGAATGACATCGTATAGTTAAAAGCTTTTGGAACGGTTCACTTCGTTTGCTGATATATTTTGTGCGCTTTCACTTCCTGATCTTTCTTAATGAGTAATGCATCCTGTTTTTCTTCCTGTCTTCCGGCTCTTTTCAATCTTAACCAACCACTGTATAGCAGATTTTCATGGATAGACGGCTTTGGAAAAAACAAACTACTAATATACCCTACCACAATGACCAAAACGTGACTATATACGCCTAACATCAGCTTATGATGTGTAAAATTGAAGTTCCCCAAATCGAGTAATTTATATTTCTCCTCTCCTACGCCAATTTCTGTTGAGGTTAAAAGTGCATAAGCGGTAAAAAAAATGCAGCTTATGATAGCGATATTTACCCCCCTCTCATTTGCTTTGCTAGAAAAAAGTCCGAGCAAAAATATTCCAACAATCCCGCCAGAGAAAATGGCATATAAGGTAAAAATAATGCCTAAAATCCCTTCACTTCCCAAATAGGCATATACAAATCCAATGGAAATGGTAACTATTCCCGATAACGCAACAATCCACTTACCACTAGATAAATAGGCTCTGTCATCTCTTCCTGGTTTTATTTTTTTATAATAATCTTCAACACCTACCGCCGCTAAAGCATTAAGATCGGCGCTTAAACTACAAATGGCGGCCGAAATCATCGCAGCAAGGACAAAGCCTACTACCCCGGAGGGAAGCTCCGTCATGATGAAATAAGGGAATATGCTATTAGCATTTACATTGGCGGGAGGTGGTTGCTGCGTATAATAGGCAAAAAGAGCGGTTCCAATAAACATGAACAGAGCCCATACCGGCACTGTAAGTAGGATACCTAGCAAAGATGCGCCAATAGCCCCTTTATCTGTTTTAGCTGTCAAATAACGCTGAACAACGGTTTGATCGGTTCCATATTTTTGAATACCGTAAAATAAACCATTGATGGCCACCACAATGAAGGTTAGATTCTTGAAGTTGAGGTCGTACGGACCAAAACCTGTTCGCTGATTCGTTTGCGCGATATGCCACACTTGCTTAACCCCACCGTCAATGGCAAAGAAGATAAGCACCAGACAGACGACACCGCTTATAAAGAGCATAAATCCCTGAAAAACGTCCAACCAAATAACCGCTTCCAAGCCTCCTAATAGATTAATAATAATAATGATAGTACCCACACCAGCAATTACCAGAAAAGTATTCGCTCCGGTCATGCTACTTAAGGCCACGGCCAACAGATACAACACTGTACCCATGCCTGAAAATTGCCGCAAGACAAAAGCTATAGAACTATAATAACGTGCAAAGGAACCGAATCGCTTCTCAAAATACTCGTAGGTACTCAGGCCAATAACCTTTCTATACATAGGCACGATGAACCATATACTAATAAGTAACACAATAGGCACCATTAGTCCCTGTACCAACAAAATCCAATTGGAGGTAAATCCTTCACTGGGATATCCCAAGAAAGTAACACTACTAATCAAAGTGGCCAATAGCGATATGCCGATGGCCCAAGATGGGATACGACCCTTTGCAGAAAAAAAAGAATGGGTAGATGTTTGGTTTTTTGCGTAACGCATCCCCATGTAAAGTGTTATCATAATAACGATAACAATTATACCATAATCCACAGCCCCTAATGCAGTTTTATTCATATGTAAATAATTGACGTTTATTGGTCATATGGGATATCCATGCGATATCTTCATCAGTGTTGGTGCGTTTCTACATCCATGGATATTTCATAATATTGGTTATTTTTATACTATTGGTGTTTTTTTACTATAGCCTATACCAGTTGTAACTACCCGGTTTTAAAGTTATCCATATTTTTGAATCTTTAGCCATGCCGCAGCGAATTACACCCGGAGCTAATTCCTCTAATGGTTTGAGTTGCTGTATTTGTCTTTGCGCTAATACGGCACCTGCGGTAGCCCCTCCTTCCAACACAAGTTCCTGAACAAAAACCTCGTTCAATAAGATATTAACTAATTTTGCCATCATATGCCGTAAGAAACCTGGTGATAATTTCATCGCTGATACTGTGTCATAGTCAAAGGCTATAATCGCTTTCTGATGACAGGTGATAGCGGCTGAAACCCGATCTATCCAATTATGAAGTACCTGCTCATACTGCTCGTCTTCCGGCTGCTCTATTGGAAGGTAGCAAACCGGCTCATTTGCCAAACGCCAAGCCTTAATCCTTTGCACGCTCTTCTCATAATTGCTGCCACTGATATACAAGCATGGTTTTCTAAATCCTACAAAAGCTCCCTTTGACTTCGTCTTATCTACAGCTCTTTTGTTCACTTTATGCTCGAGAAAGGCAATGAAAGCGGAGGATGCTCCTGCAATAAGCGCCCCACTGGGTATCACATGCATCCAGTTTTGCATATCATCCTCTGTCGTCAATTCGCCAATCACGATACCTTCTTCCGGAAAAGAGTCGTTCCACTTTTTCACGAAAACATTATTTTTTGCACCAATCATATGTAACACATCGCTACTCTTTACTGGAAACTCGGGATCGTATGCAAAATTCGTTTCATGGATTATCTGGTCATATATATAATATTTCCCCTTCTGGATAGTCCTGCCCAAACGTGGATTTGCCGGAAGCAACAAGGCCAGCTTTCTATCCAGAATCCCTAATTGTAAGTTTATTTCTGCCAAGACATGACCTCTCAGCACAGAATCAACCTTTTTAAAGATATATGAGGAAGGAAGTAATTTGATCCAGCTTAACGCTTGGCTTAGTTTTTCCAGCGCGGCCTCCATTGGCATTGATCGCGTTTCTGTGTTGATAATGAGCAGGTCGGTCTCCTTTAGTACAGACACATTTAGTTGGCTTGTTATTTCTACCTGGAGGTTATAGCGTAGCCCAATCCCCCCCAATTCGGCAGCTCCTGTCAAATCATCTGCAATTACGACAATCATGTGCTGTAAACTTTATTCAAGGCTAGCTGCGTCGCTGCTTCAATTGCCAAGAGCATGGCATCGTAGCTAGCAATTCCTTTACCTGCAATTTCAAAGGCTGTGCCATGATCAACCGAAGTCCGGATAATCGGTAAACCCATCGTTATATTAACCCCCTTTACACTATCCATCTGTTTTTTTTCTGGGTTCCACTTGAAACCCGTTAGTTTGAATGGAATATGCCCCTGATCGTGATACATCGCTACGATTCCCCCAAAATAACCAGTCGCTGCTTTTGCAAATAAGGTATCGGCAGGCACCGGTCCTTCTACATCATAACCAAGCTTACGCGCCGCCTCTACCGCCGGGGCAATCTCTTGGTCGTCCTCTGTACCGAATAAGCCAGAATCTCCAGCGTGCGGATTAAGCCCAGCAACTCCGATCTTTAAATTTCTTACACCTAAGCTAATCAGCCCTCCCTGCAGCAATTCAATCACCTCCATGATACGCTCTTTCTTCACCAAGTCGCAGGCTTGCCGAAGCGAAACATGGGTTGATACGTGAATAACCCGCATCTGTTCTTCCACCAACAGCATAGCATATTTTTGTGTGTTCGTAAAATGGGCATAAATCTCAGTGTGCCCTGGATACAGATGCTTAGCTTCACTAATTGACTTCTTATTGATTGGCCCTGTCACTGTGGCGTCAATCTCTCCCACCATAGCCAACTCAATCACTTTTTTTACTGAACGAAAGGCGGCGTCTCCCGCCGCTACCGACACTTCGCCAAAATGAATAGCCCCAAGGTCCGCAGGACCTAAATCATACACATCTATTTGACTAAAGCTGAATTTAGCTTTGCTTACATCCCGTATAATGTGAAGAGATGCTGGTAAATTTAGCGTTGCTATAATGTGTTGAAACACATTTGCATTTCCTACCAGTATGGGCTTACAGTTATTGTAAATCTGTTTCGACAACAATGCTTTAACAGCAATTTCCGGTCCGATACTGGCCGGATCGCCCATAGTAATTCCGATGATTGGCTTCTCAGACATGATTATGAATATTTAACTTGATTCCTTCTTCTTTAATTAATTGCCGAAAAGATTCCTTTAGCGAACCTATCTCTTTCGCAGACGAACCCTGTAAAGGGGGCATTACGTACGGTTCGCATAAACCAACCGATTGCATCAGAACTTTCAGGGCCCAAAGGGATTCACCCAAGGTTCTTCCCTTTTGGTAAAGATCACCTAGCAAATCGGATTGCCGTTGATAATGGAAAGCTTTTTCTGCTGATCCGTCAGTTATAGCCTGATACATCCCCTCATAAATGGAGGGAGCAATGTTTCCTGTACTCGGTACCAACCCATCACTGCCGTGCAGAAGAGCATAGGCTGACTTGGCCGCCCAGCCTAATAAATGACTGAAATCGGGCCGATCGGCCCATCGTGACAACGATTCTTGTAAACGCTCCTCCGAACGTTCTGAATCTTTTGTGGCCACGATATTTTCATGTAGGCTTAATTCATCCAATAAGCTCAAAGGTATTGACATATGCGTAGTAGCCGGTATATTGTAAATAACCATGGGGCCAGCAATGTGGTCAGCCAACTGAAGGAAATATCTCTTAATCTGATGCTCAGACAGCTTATAATAAAAAGGCAGGGTAGCCACTACTGCATCAGCTCCAAAATCAAAACATCTTTTTGAAAACTCGATAGTTTCCTTCATGGAATTAGATGAAATACCAACATATAGCTTATGTTCGGTAGACCGAATATTAGCAACAGTTTCCAAATACTCGAGTTTCAATTGATTGGTTAACAACGCAGACTCCCCCGTAGTGCCCAAAATAAAGGGAGAGGCGTTAAATTGCTTTAGATTCTCTATCATCCTGCCAACGGCTTCTTTATCTAGCTGATAGTTCATATTAATAGGTGTAACTAAGGGAACGATTGTACCATAGTATTTCTTTTTTGTTTTCATTCGCTACTTAATTTGTTTATTTATTCTATCTTCAGAGCCTCCTCGCACACATTTTTGTTCAGCGAGGTTACTGAGCACTAATAGGCCTCTTGATAGATAGACACTGCATCATGTATGGTTACTTCCCTTGGGTTGTTTACCAATAGTCTTGTTATTTTCATGGCGTCTTCGGCCATCTGCGGAATTGATTCCATCGGAATATTTAAATCGCTTAATTTGGCAGGAAGTTTACAGTCCTGAATAATCTGTTTAATCTTATCTACTCCTGCTAACGCTGTTTCGATATCATCATTTAGTTTTTCACATCCAAGAGCCACTGCAATATCCGCATAACGTCCCGGAACCGACGGGATATTAAAGGCCATCACGTGAGGCAAAAGTAAAGCGTTGGAGAGTCCATGAGCAATTTGAAAAGTAGTCCCTAGTGGATAAGCTAAGGCATGTACTGCAGCAGTATTCACCGGTCCTAAACAAAAACCACCAAAAAGACTTCCCATAGCTATCTGTGCACGTGCTTCCTCATCTTTACCGTCTTCCACTGCCCTTAGGAGATTTTTAGCGATTAACCTCACCCCTTCCAATGCATATAAATCAACGAAAGCATGTGCAAACTTATTGGTATACGCCTCCAAGCAATGCGTGAGGGCATCCAATCCTGTAGAAGCTGTTATTGAGGCAGGCAAGCTAATTGTTAACAACGGGTCTACACAAACTAAATCAGGCATTAGAAAAGGACTGATAATTCCTTTCTTCTGATGATCTGCCGGATCAATGAGAATGGCGTTTGGCGAAGCTTCACTTCCCGTGCCCGAGGTTGTGGGTACACAAATAAGTTTGATACGCCTGTTCTTAATTAAGTTTATACCAATAATCTCCTCCAGTGACTGATCGCTCTTCAGCTGCACTGCTGCTAATTTTGCAATGTCCAATACACTGCCGCCTCCAACACCAATAACACCGTCTATATCTTCAGTAAGATACTGTTGTACCAGCTCATTAAAATCGTAAAAAAAGGGTTCTTTTACAATCCCTACATTGATGAATACATTAGTACCGAACTCTTCGAGTTTATTAATTAAACTTTGCAAGCTCGACAATAAAGGGTTTATACTGATAATCAGCACATTCTTTAAACCCATAGGTTGAATATCAGCTGCTATTAGGTCCAAACTTCCATTTCCAAAATGTATTTTACTCGGAAAATTAATACTTATCTTTCGCACGATCGTCATTGAAATATGATTTTGGTCTTTCTTTTTTTGATTAATACGGACTGTACCCTATCAATCCTGGCTACAGTTTATAATAGCTTTTATCTTTCCATTTCTCTGGACGAACATAGGCTACAGATGAAGTTCAAATATAGGGCTCGTTAAAAAGATTTTGTTGTACAATTTTCCCCTTATACTATACAATATTTGCATAGAAACAATAAACATATTATTTTTGAGGAAATCATACTATAAAGGTTTGGAACGATAACCAAACTACTCTATAGACCTTACAGCTCACCAAAAACATCAGTGAATGATTACAGCTTGACCACATAAAACTAACTAACTGATTTTAAAATAAACACGTAATGAAACCTCGTTTAAAAAAAGTTCCCATAAAGTCGGAAAGCTCTTTTACGATAAATCATAATATCATGCCTAATTTTGGTAATGTTTGGCACTATCATCCCGAGTTGGAATTACACTATAATATTAGAGGTGAAGGAGTACGATTCATTGGCGATCATATTGACAATTTTTCTTCAGGAGAAATCATTCTTTTGGGTGAAAATTTGCCACACGCCTGGCGTTGTCGAGAAGAGTATTTCCAACAAGACCCGAACCTAAATATTGAAGCTATTGTAATGCAGTTTTTGCCAAATTGCTTAGGGAAAGATTGGATTAATATTCCAGAAGCGTATTTGATTCCCAAGTTGTATGAAAAAGCAAAAAGTGGAATGATTTTCTATGGAGAAACACAGAAGAAAGTTGCCCAGTTAATGTACGAATGTTCAACTGTTGAAAACCTAGAACGTATTATTCTCTGGCTTTCTATTCTAAAAACTTTGGCTGAAAGTGACGAATATAAATTGATAACGAATCAATATCACGCCTTTACTTCACCAAACGAAGCGGATACTATCCGACTAAACAAAGTATATACGCACACATTTAGCAACTACAAAACGGAAATTACCTTGAAAGAAATTGCGGGGATAAGCAACCTAAGTGTAACTTCTTTTTGCCGCTATTTTAAGATGATGACCAGAAAAAGTTATTATGATTTTCTAATTGAAATCCGTATTAGCCACGCATGCCGACTATTAATAGAAAATATTTTACCGACAGAGGTAATCTGTTTTGAATGCGGCTTCAACAATGTTTCTAATTTCTATCGGCATTTTAAAAAACAAAAAGGAGTTACACCTCTGGAGTATAAACGTATTCATCTTGCGATGTAGCTGTTATTTGGTCACAGGGTCTCAAGTTTTAATTAATGATGGTATAATTGTATTAAATGACTATTGGTAAAAGTTCCCATTTATTTAAAAGAAGAAGGTCTATAATGGCTATTATAGGAAGTATTGTGTCCATTGGAAATGTGATGGTACCATTCATCAGTGTACATTCGATGTTGAGCCTAACTATAGTCTAGTTCGATAGGAGTCCGATAGGTATTGCTTATATATACGTTTTAAGGCCTTTTTTACGTAGTATTATGGGATATCACTGCTATATAACGTGGTTAGAACACGGATAGAACACGGCTAAAGCATGGAGAATAAACGGGAGAAACAGGCTTGATTAAGAATCCTTTCCGTTACTCATTTGTATTATTTCTATACTACTACGCAATTATTACGTTCGATAAGCATTGGCTTTGATACGAAATTCGAAATACTATTTTCGAAGGTCAATCGTTAGTATAGCGTATGAAACAAATTAAAGCTTGGACGGTATACCCTATTTTATTGGGATTAATGTTTATACTTAGCTCATCAAATGCTGTAGACAAAGAAACGGAACGTATCCAAAAGGCGGTTATGGTATTTGGCGATTTTAGTAACTTGAAAGAAACAATACCCATAAAAATGCTTGAGCAGGCACAGGGTATCGTGATCATTCCGAAAATGATTAATGCGGGCTTTGGCATTGGTGGTAAACGCGGAAAGGGCGTTGCTATGGCAAAATTAAGCTCTGGCGAATGGAGCAATCCCGTGTTTGTAACGATAACAGGAGGCAGTATCGGCTTTCAGGCAGGTGTTCAAGCGGTAGATCTTGTGCTATTATTTAAGCATAAAGAAGCACTAACGCAGGCAAAAAATGGAGATTTTACTATCGGCGGTGACCTTTCAGCAGCAGCGGGACCTGTCGGCAGAAGCGCTAGTGCCAATACAGATTACAAATTAGACGCGGAGGTGTATTCGTATTCGCGCAGTAAGGGTCTATTTGCAGGGATAAGCGTTAATGGCTCTAATATAGCATTTGACAAAACTGCAAACAGCAATTTTTATGGTTCGGAAGCAAATACGCAACGGCTATTTGAAAGTGTAGAACATGCTTCTAAAGATGTTAAAGCACTAAAAAATGCGTTATCTGCTAAATAAAGTATAAAAAGCATAGGAACATATTGATAAAAAAACGTAGCTTAGCACAATTCATTAACTTATATTTTATAAACCCGTAAAAATTAAAACATTATGGAAAAATTCTCTGAACTGAAAGAGTTGATCGAGGCGGCTGAAAAAGACGCCCAGGCATTTTACGAAAAAGGAAACAAAGCTGCCGGTACGAGGCTAAGAGGGACATTGCAAAAAACCAAGTCCTTGGCTCAGGATATCCGTAATGAAGTGACGGAGAAGAAAAATGCTAAATAATTTTTGTAAATGTACTTAGAGAAGCCTGTCATTTTTGTCAGGCTTTTTCTTTAATCATATTATACATTATGTAATTAGACAATATTCAAACATTGTCTTTATAATGGACTTCATTCGGTTCTGTTAATCTATTTGCCGCCCACGCTGAGGTGTTACGAGCATTTCATACCCAACCATAAATTTCTTTACCGTAGCCGACCGTAATAATGGTGGGTAAAAATACATATGTCTCCTGTTAACAGATTAAGTCTTTTATGTGACTGTTCGTTTAGATCGAAGGTTGCCATAATAACGATCAAGCAAATTATCTAGGGGGGATTTAAAATATTGGCGAGGAAAATAGAAGGTTTATTTTATACAAATTTATTAATGTTTTATTCGTCTAACAGCTCATTCCTTTCCGTCGTTCGCCACGACAAGGCAACACTTTTTTCCCGCAAAAAAGTGTTCAAAAAGCTCCCGCTGTGCCTAGCTGCTACAATGGTAGTGCATCCACCTGCAAACCGCAACTAGCCAATGCGGATTTTCGTAGAACGGAGAGCTTTTGCGAGCA
>Ga0160438_1000039_pt1 | contig 99017 bp, 86 predicted proteins | sample HID1975K_E0MG_FD_108203 | JGI IMG/M metagenome (GOLD analysis project Ga0160438, IMG submission 108203) | Enriched soil microbial communities from UW Madison campus, WI, USA - HID1975K_E0 MG | ecosystem: Environmental > Terrestrial > Soil > Unclassified | place: USA: Madison, Wisconsin...
AAACATTTACGTTTCAACCGTGCTTCCTCCGTTCTCTATTCATGCTCTATCCGTGTTATATCCTAGTAATACCCTATAATACTCCGATAAAAACCCCTAAAAACGGCGTTTTAACGGATACCTCTCGGGAAAGGATATAGATTGGATGGGTATCGTGAGAGTACAGACTAACGCTAAAAGCTAGCCCGATTGAACTACGTGCGACACGTATTTTATTATCTTCATCCCCCCAACTTTTACGCTAGATCCTAATATTTCTATCATCGAATTGGCCAACAATGTGAATCGATAAGTTATTGCCTAAACAAACAATTGTTCCATTATCTTAACGCCAGCCATCAGGGAACCTTTCCGATAGTCACTTCAATTTTATGTGTAAGAAAACAAGGTTTTGGTGTAAAATTTAATACTTTTTTTATACATAAATGTACTTTTAAAATTATTTTTTAATATCAAATTAAACATTATGAAATTAGTTACTTTTTCAGCTTTACTCGTCCTTACCCTAGGATGCAGCAAGCAAGAACAAACCCGAACAGAATCTGGAGCAAATGATTTAGAAGAAAAAATTATTACGTATTTGCAGATCACCACAAACACCCCGAAAGAAGAAATAGGGTACAACGAAACCAAAGATTCTCTTATCTTAAAAGGATGGTATAAGGTATCTGTTAAAGAGATTCAAAAACAGTATAATCAAGCCAATGAATATAAAAATAAATACGAAAAACCTACTTCCAATGAAAACAACTAAATTCCAAACCTTCATATTATTAACCTCGCTTATTTTACTTTCATTTTGTTCATATGCTCAAAGCTGGGCCCCACCTGTTGTCACAAGTGTTAGTGTAACACCAATCTATCAGGATGGTTACATTCCTATATCTGAAAGCAGCGCTACTAATGGTACCCTAAGCGTAAATGTAAACAGATCCCCAACTAGCAATGGTTTTTCTTATACCCGCATGTCTTTAAAAGTGATTATGCGGAGAATAGGGCAAGAAGATAAAGATGTATCACAGGAAGTTTTCCTTGAGGATGCTGAGTTCGGAGGAAGCTTTACAATTTTAAAGAACATCAATTTCAGTATACCTGTAAAAAGCTACGATGGCACTATTTATTTGAGTTATAAGTATTGGATTTCACCTTCATCGACTTGGAGCGGCGAAATTTTATCTACGACAACATTCCCTACTCAACCATCTCCAGAGGACCCATTTGGCACGCCAGCAACTTGGATACCGAAAATCTTGAATACGAGACCGATGTCATTCTTTGATGATGCGACCATCATACATACTTCAGCCCAACCTATTTTGAGAAACGATGGCCAATGGATAAAATCGAAAGATGGAAAAGTAGGAATTAGGCTGACAAATAATGGCTGTCTTATTGTTGATAGAGTTCCCGCTGATTGGCAGTTCGATCCTACCAAAAATGAAAGCGATCATAATGGCTGGTGGTCATCTTTGGCTAAGGGAGCCTTAGGATCTAGGTACGAATGCTTCTTTCAATTAGATGGAGATTTAGCAGTCTACGAGATAACATCCACAGAAAGAAAGAGAATATGGTCCGCAGGGACATACGTCGATCCCACAACACCAAAAGGTAAAAATGCAAAAAATGGAATTTTTGTCCTACACAACTCATTTGATTTTAGGTTATGCTATCCAAGACCGGATGCAGACAATCAAGTGCACCGACTTAAGTACAGTTCGGGAACTTCCGAAGTAGATGTAAGTGGTCATATGGGAGTTCTAATGTAATTTACTATTAACGAAGGGAGCGTTTCTAATCACGCCCCTTCTTTTTTAAGTCTAATCGACAGAATAAACTCCAAAACAAAGTTGTTTTTGATTAATTCCCTTTCGAAAAAATATAAATAGGACAATATGGTTAAGCAAAAACATTCAGCAGCCGTTGAATTTCTTCGGCTTTCTCTGTGCTACCAGCCTGGTTGTAGGCAGCGAGCAGGTTACGCAATACCCTGCTGATGATTGCAATATTATCGCAAGGGGAAAAGAACTGTTTGTCGTTGGGAAGATTCAGCTGCTTTAGAAAAGAAAGCACATCATGTCTTCCGAATATTTGTCCTCTATTAAATGCATTGATATAAAAAAGTACGCCCTCCTCTTCTGCCTTCAGGTTTTCATCCAGATAAGCTAAAATAAAATGCCTTGGCAGATTAACTCCATAAATCGGTATATCCAAGCGGTGTGCTACAATACTGTACAAAGAAGCTAATAAAATGGGGTTCCCCCTACGGGTTTCCAACACTTTTCCAATATAAGAGTTCTGGGGGTCATGGTAGTTCTTCGTATTCCCTTTAAATCCATGCATATTGTAAAACACATTGTTCAGCATCCTCACTTTTTCTACCGCATTCATATTGTACATCATCTCTAACCAGGCATCCCGCTTAATCTCTTCTATCTGATTGATGATCACCTGCTCGTCCAAGTCTGGGTACTGATATTTGTTCACAATAATCAATCCATGCAATAAATCAAAACCACCTCCCATATACCAAAGTTCAAGCTCGCTGTACACCTCTTCAAACTGTATTCTATGAATGAGATTTTCGATCCTACCTTGCAATAAAGAATCAAAAGATTTTTCCCATACAGCTTCCAGAGGCGCGATTACCGACAGCCCCAACATACGTAATTTCTCTTCCACATGGAGATAAACAACCTCATCAGGATCATCTAATAGCTGAATAAGGGAATTTATTTCTTTATCATTAAGCATATACAAAGATAAGAATCAACTTTTAATAGTACTAGTTATTTCATGCACAACCCATGCACACTTATTCTACCATTAAGGTCTTCAATCAAATCCAAAAAGCATTATCTTTGCTGCCTATGGCTAATTATCGCTTTTTTCTAGATTATCTTCTGCATCGATTAACCTCCAAAACCCGCCACGGGGTTCATTCCCCATTTGTCTATAAACTCGTCGATGAGGTTATCTATGATTTTAGTAACCAATCTTATACGAGCACGATAGAAGCAAAGAGAAGCCAGCTAAAAAAAGACACACAACGTATAACCATTACCGACTATGGTGCCGGGTCTATGTTGAACAATGGCAAACAAAAAATGGTTAAAACCATTGCCAAAAATGCGCTTAAACCAAAAAGAGTTGCTCAGCTCATTGCACGGCTTGCGCATCGCTTTGCTCCCCATACAATTATAGAGCTGGGTACCTGCTTGGCCATTACCACTGCCTATATCGCAAAGGCAAGCCCTTCCTCAAGTGTTATCACCGTGGAAGGATGCCCTGAAACAGCAAAAGTAGCACAGCAAACACTGGACGATTTGAACGTAGAAAATGTACATTTAAATGTCGGGAATTTCGATTTTCTTTTGCCACAGATTCTTCATGACCTATCTAGAATAGATTTTCTATTTCTTGATGGTAATCATAGAAAAGAAGCCACTTTGAATTATTTCTATAGCTGCTTACCAAAAGTGCACGACCATACCCTGCTCATATTTGACGATATCTATTGGAGTAATGGGATGAAAGAGGCATGGCAAGAAATCAAGGATCATCCACAGGTAACTCTCACGATCGATTTATTCTATATCGGATTGGTCTTCTTTAAAAAAGATCAGGTGAAAGAGCATTTTAAGATTCGATATTAGCATTTAGTTACGCGTTATCAGTTATCCGTTGCGAGTTAGCATAGACCTTATGCTGCTGTCTATTACAGATGGATTTAACTAAAAAGCCTCTCCGAGGGACAGATAAAACGCTGTTTGCCTTGGCTCACCCGGCCTTTTTTCGCCCACTCCATAATCGATCCTAATACTTGAATTATGTTCCAGATCAAAGAAATAACGTAGCCCGCCGCCGTAAGAGGGTTTCAGTGACGAAAAATCGATTTTTCGATTATACACAGATCCCGCGCCCAGAAAGGCAGCAAAACCGATCCTTGGATGTATTCTATAACGAAGTTCAGCTTGCGAAGTAATCAAGGTTTTATCTCTGTATCTACCGGGATAGTAGCCACGCATCACTTCATCACTCCCCAGCTGTGGATAAAGATAAAAAGGAATCTTTCCATAGTACTCGTCATACGTACCCTGCAAGCCAAGGGTTAATTTATCCGTTAAGGGATAGAAGGCCCTTACATCTACGTTCAGTCTGCCACCACGATGGTTTTCTTCGCCCCAGAAGTTCGGCGCATAATGATAAACAAGTCGCGCAAAATAGCCTTTAGTAGTATAAATATTACTATTTCTATTATCATACAGTTGCGATATACCAAAGGAAAGATATTTACCTCCCGCTTTGCCATACAATGCTGACACATCATAAATTCCGCCCAATTCCTGGTCGCGATAATCATAATGCTCATACATAATGCCTAAACCGGCGTAATAATTTCTCACTATTTTCTTTTCCCCTTCCAGCTTAAATCTAAAAAGTTTTTGAATGAGCGAGTCCTTATCGGCCCGTAAGGTTTGATCCCCTATACCATAGTAGTTAAATGGAAAATCGCGATAACGTATTTCTGAAATGATATGTAAATCGTTTCCTTTTGTCCAAAGATCACTCGTCAGTTTTAAATTCGACTGTTTCTTCGTAGTGAGCGATCCTTGCAGCACGATGCTGGAAGTACGGATCAAACTATCCTGCTTATCCAGGTAAAAATTGTAAATACCAGACAAGCCATACTCCAATCCCGTTTCAGGAGCAAATCCCAGTAATGGTAGAACAACAAAACCAGCGGAGCGGGTAGAATCCTTTTCAGACGAGATAAACTTCTGCGCCAATTTGCTCTGCATGAGCTTCCCTTTCATTACACGCTGATATAATCCTGGACGTTTTTCCTGAGAGAAAGATGTTTGATACCCAAAGCACAGAAAAGTGATGATTATCAGAAAACGATTGGGGCTTGAACTCATAAATAAATCTTGATTAAGCTACCTGATATTCGTGCGCTTTAGAGCGCTTTTGGTTCACAGGTAATCCGCTCCACTTTTTTTAAATTAACAGTTGTATGGTAATATTGGCTTTGTAAATACAGGGAATCTCCGGTATGTTTCACCAACTTGAAATGAGGCAAGAACTGTCCGATCCGATGACATCCAGAGAGTTTTTGTCGCCAATTAGCATGTGTAAATGTCGATTCAATAAGTAAACTATCGTTTCTTACCAAGTAAACACCCCTTGCATATTCTTCCCATTGACCATCACCATAGCAGGAGTCTACCACTTTTTTTACCTTACTGAATGTCTTTAACGTGATATAAACAGAATCACAGGTAAACTTTAACTTGTATAAGCTGTATGTTAGCAATTTATCCTGGTTTGGCACCGAATCCTGAAGCCAAACACCTTGCAGGAACGGCTCTCCTTCCCCTTGGATATTGGGATTAAATCTACATCCTGCGAAAAAGAAGGAACATATACCAATTAATAATAACCGGTATATGCTATTTTCAACAAAGAAAAGCCTTTTAATTTTCATTGTGCTGTAGACGCCTTTACTTCAAGCCCCCGATCATATCTTCGGGCCGAACCCATTGATCGAATTGCTCATTCGTAAGCAGGTCCAACTCCAAAGCAGCTTCACGTAAAGACTTATTCTCTTTGTGTGCTTTTTTAGCAATTTTAGCAGCATTTTCGTATCCTATATGCGGATTTAATGCAGTAACCAACATTAACGAGTTCTCTACATGTTTTTTAATCCCTTCATGATTGGGTTCTATACCAATGGCACAATGGTCGTTGAACGAAACACAAGCATCCCCAAGTAACCTGGCAGATTGCAGAAAATTGGCAGCCATCAACGGTTTAAATACGTTCAGCTCGTAATGCCCCATTGCACCACCTATGCTAATCGCCACATCATTACCCATCACCTGTGCAGCTACCATCGTTAATGCTTCGCATTGAGTAGGATTTACTTTTCCGGGCATAATAGAAGACCCCGGTTCATTCTCAGGAATGAAAATCTCGCCAATTCCAGAACGTGGCCCAGAGGCAAGCATCCGCACATCATTGGCTATTTTCATCAAAGAAACCGCTAGCTGCTTCAACGCACCATGGCTTTCTACAATAGCATCATGCGCTGCTAGGGCCTCAAATTTATTCTCTGCGGTGCGGAAAGGTAAACCTGTAAATTCAGCGATATACGTTGCCACATTTACATCGTATCCTTTAGGTGTATTGATTCCCGTTCCCACAGCCGTGCCTCCCAAAGCCAATTCGGATAAATGAGATAGCGTATTATGCAATGCTTTAAGTCCGTGATTTAACTGTGCCACATATCCCGAAAATTCCTGTCCCAATGTTAAGGGTGTAGCGTCCATTAAATGCGTACGCCCAATTTTCACAACATCTTTAAACGTATCTGATTTCTCTTTTAAGGTATCACGTAATTTCTCTATTCCCGGAATAGTCGTTTCTATCAGGATTTTATACGCAGCGATGTGCATGGCCGTAGGATACGTATCGTTTGACGACTGCGATTTGTTCACATCATCATTAGGATGAATAAACGTTTTACCTTCTCCCAGTTGGTTCCCCTGTATAACATGCGAACGGTTCGCAATCACTTCATTTACGTTCATGTTAGACTGCGTACCGGAGCCAGTTTGCCAAATTACCAAGGGGAATTCGTTATCTAGCTGCCCTGCTAGTATTTCTTCACATACCTGCGCGATGAGATCGCGCTTTTCGGTAGGCAAAATACCAGCGTCCGTATTCGTAAAAGCAGCCGCTTTTTTTAAATAGGCAAAAGCACGGATAATCTCTTTCGGCATAGAGCCTTCGGCACCGATTTTGAAATTTTCGTGGGACCGCTCTGTTTGTGCTCCCCAATACTTATCGGCAGGGACCTTTACCTCCCCCATCGTATCGCGTTCTATTCTATATGACATCTCTATATTTTATTAATTGATTTATTCGTACAAAGTTAAAAAACTTATACACTTGACCATGTTTAACCATTAATTGTTTTGATTTTTAACAAAGCGGTGTTAAAGCGTAAAAATTTTATTAACAGTAGTATTTCACACAATATTTTACCAACTTCGCCATTCCTATTTAAAGAAATTATTAACAAGCAAATACCGTAGACGTTGAAACAACTACTAAAACTTTTTTTGTTTTCCCTTATCAGTTTCGCAGCATGTAGTTCTGCCAATGAAAAAAAAGCAAAAAAAATAAAAGAACAGGCCATTACAGATAGCATACGGCTTTTATACACCCCGCGCGAGGCGGATAAAGAGATAGATGCCTTCATGCAAAAACTCCATCAGAAATCTGGCTTTAACGGCAATGTACTTGTTGCAAAAAAGGGAAAGATTATTTACGAAAATACTTTTGGGTGGGCAAACTACCTGTTAAAAGACAGTTTGACTATCAAATCTCCATTTGAACTCGCCTCTGTATCCAAACCGCTAACCGCTACTGGCATACTGTTATTAATACAAGACGGCAAGGCAAAACTAGATCAAGATGTACAGACATTTTTCCCCGATTTTCCATACGAAGGTATTACTATCCGTATGCTATTAACCCATCGTTCGGGCCTGATAAATTATGTTTACTTCACAGACAACCTATGGCCCGACAAGAAAAAAGGAATGACCAATATGGATGTGATGAAGATTCTATCTGAACATAAACCCGCTGCATATAGCAAACCTGATGCCCGCTTTCATTACAATAACTCCAATTTTATGGTGCTTGCTGCCATCATTGAAAAGATAACAGGCCAGTCGTTTACCGTATTTATGAAGGAGCGCATTTTTGAACCGGCAGGAATGAAAAACACGCATGTCTATTCGAAGGCGGACTACGAGAAGATTCCTACCCATGTTGTGGGGCACGATAAAGTTTGGAGAAGATCAGTTGTGCAGAATTTTCATGATGGTCCTGTAGGTGATAAAGGAATTTACAGTACCGTGGAAGATTTATTCCTGTTTGATCGTGCACTAAGGGATGGGCGTCTCATCAATCAATCTTTACAAGATTCTGCCTACGCTCCGCACAATCAAAAATCAATGAAAGGAGTGTTTAATTATGGCTTTGGCTGGCGTACCTTTGAACAAGGTAAGGAACATGTTGTTTATCATACCGGTTGGTGGCATGGATTTAAAAATCTATATGTGCGTGATCTTGAAAACGATATTACCATAGTTTTGTTAAGTAATATGGCCAATGGTAGTCTCATGCATTTGGACGGCCTGTATAAGGTACTCAAAATGCCGGTTATCAGGCAAGGTGCTTATAATGGTAGCGGGGATTATGTAGGGGAGTGAGTTAGTTGTTAGTGAAATTTACTTTTTACTTTTTACTTTTTACTTTTTACTTTTTACTTTTTACTTTTTACTTTTTACTTTAAAAAATAAAGGCAATGTTTGATAAATTATTCCAGGCCCAGCAGAAGGCCGAAGAGATAAAAAAAAGGCTGGATACCATCAGTGTAACGGGTGAAGCCGAAGGTGGGCTTATTAAAGTAATCGCCACTGCTAATAAAGAGATTAAATCAATTACGATTGATCCATCATTTCACACAGAAGCAGAACTGGAAGAACTAGAAGAATTACTAGCTGTTGCCATAAACAAGGCCTTACAACAGGCTGAGCAGATCAGCCAAACGGAAATGCAAGCGGCTACGAAAGACATGCTCGGAGGTTTAGGGGGGATGTTTGGTGGCTAATCCAAGCAATTAGTTATGCAGAACGAACGTTGAATGCGGATTTTAATAGCTGAAAGCGGCTTCTTTTTACTTTTTATTTTAAATATATGAAAGCAACATTTTACGGACACGCAACGATAGCGCTTGATTTGGAAGGGGCCAATGTGCTCTTTGATCCATTTATAACCCCAAACGAGCTGGCAAAAGCGATCGATATTAACACGCTGCAGCCAGATTATATTATATTAAGCCACGCCCATGGCGACCACGTCGCTGACGTAGCCGCTATACAGAAAAATGCCGGAGCCACGGTGATCGCAATTGTAGAAACGGCGGCCTGGGTAGCCAGACAGGGAATCAGTGAAGAAAAAATTATTGAAATGAACTTTGGTGGTACCGTTAAAACCTCATTCGGCTCGGCCAAAATGGTTTACGCTTTGCACACCAACAGTACACCTGATCTACAATACGGTGGAGTCCCCGCAGGATATGTCATCAAAAGCGGCGACAAAAAGATTTATTTTGCCGGAGATACGGCCTTGACACTTGAAATGCAATTGCTAGCTGATGAGCAACTCGATTGGGCGATCCTACCCATCGGTGATCACTACACCATGGGTGTTGATGATGCCATTAAAGCGGCAGGATTTATTAATTGCAGGCATATAATTGGTATACATTATAATACTTTCCCTCCTATTCAAATTGATGAAGAAGAGGCCAAGCGAAAATTTGCTGAGGCAGGCCTAAATTTACATTTACTGCCCATTGGCGGCTCGATCGAATTATAATAAACAGGGTATTAAGTGCTACAAAACGTGTAAAACTTAATACCTTATTTATATTGATTATATCCCTTTTTCTCTTTGTATCTGCAAATTATAAAATCTCAACTGACCGTTTTCGCCCTCTGCGATTACGCTTGCCGTAATATGAAAAACATCATCTATATAATCTTCTCCACCATAAGAAGGGATCCAATAAGCAATTTGCTTCAGCGTATTCCTCATTATTTTGTCCGCATCGTCATCACCTAATCCCTCTTCCACTTCTATGTCCCGAAGTGCACCTGCCTTAGTGACCTGAGCGGTTATTTCAATTTTGATTGGCTTTGTAACGAGTTCTGCTGAATTATAAAGAGCAAAAGCCTTTTCGAGCTTCCCTGTTATAAACAACGAAAAATCCTGGTTCTCATCTATCGTACAATTTTTACTTATCATTTTTTCCGCTTGAAGAAAAAATAGGGAGGGGCCTACCTGTAATCGGGAAGATTTAAAATAAGGTGTTCCGAGTATCTCGTCATAGCCCATTTTAAGCTGTCCCTTTTCAAACTTTTCGTAACCTACAAAATCCCTGTCTTTGTTGGCGTATACCAGATTAATATCCCAAAAACCATCGGGTTTCCCATCTTTTATGTTTCCTCTATAGTCTGTAAATTCGTTGCCATATTCTGTGTATCCTTCTGCTCTAACAGAAAATTCGAATTTTCCATTTCCATCCTTTACCCGTTGGCGTCTCCTTGTATCCCAATAATTCTGTACAAAAGCCTGATTATCCTTATAAGCAATTTCAAGCATCGGTAAACCATCCGGATAATTATAAACAGAGGTGTCTATGGCATTATCATCTTTAAACGTGATAAGCCACTTGACATTGCCATTGGCAAAATAAGAGGTAAAAACCCCTTCTTTTTTTCCGTTAGCATACGTTCCGGTTAGAATCACCTTTCCATCGTCATTGTAGTCAGTAAATTCTCCATCAAAATTCTTTAACGAAACGTCGTATCTTCCTACACGCTCAATCTTCTTAAACTGACAAAACTTGTCGACCAAAAAGTAGTGCTCATCAAAATAAAATTGTGTACTCCCATCCGTTAACGCCTCAAAATATATCGGTTTATCTGTACTGTCCGACTGCGCAAAACCAACCGCACTATAAAGTGTTATGGTTAACAGAGATATAATCTCCAAAAAAAACTGCTTAGACTTCATTCTTTTAGTGTGCTTCAAGCCAATTACTTCCTTCTCCAATTTCAACAATAATGGGTACTTCCGTTTCAATAGCCGTTTTCATACGCTCTTCTATGATTGCTTTGAAAGCCGGAACCTCCTCCTTAGGAACGTCAAAAACCAACTCATCGTGTACCTGCATCGTCATTTTACCTTTTAAACCTGCTTTTATGATATCCTGATGAATATTAATCATCGCCACTTTAATAAGGTCAGCAGCCGACCCCTGAATAGGGGCATTAATGGCGTTCCGTTCTGCGAAGCCCCTAACGGTAGCGTTCGCTGAATTAATGTCTCTCAAATAACGTCTACGTTTCAAAAGTGTTTCGACATATCCATGCTCTTTTGCAAACACAATGGTATCGTTCATATATTGTTTAATACCCGGATACTGTAGAAAATATTGTTCAATCATATCGGCCGCTTCACGTCTTGGTATGCCTAAGCTCTGCGATAATCCAAAGGCCGATTGCCCATATATGATCCCAAAATTAACCGCCTTCGCGTTGCGCCGCTGCTGGGGCGTTACTTCCAATAATGGCACGCCATAAACCTTAGCTGCTGTGGCGGTATGAATGTCCAAACCTTTTGCAAAAGCATCCAACATATTTTCATCCTTGCTGATCTCGGCAATCAAGCGGAGCTCTATCTGCGAGTAATCGGCCGAGAGAATAACGTGTTCTTCATCCCTTGCAATAAAAGCTTTTCGCACCTCTCGCCCCCTCTCGGTTTTTATCGGAATATTCTGCAAATTAGGGTTATTAGAGCTTAACCTACCTGTTGCTGCAACCGCTTGGTTGTATGAGGTATGAACTCTTCCTGTTCGGGCGTTAATAAGTTGTGGTAGGACATCTACATAGGTAGACCGTAACTTTTGTAATTGACGATAGGTTAGAATATCCTGCACAATATCACTTTTGTTGGCTAAGGCCAGCAAGACATCCTCACCCGTTTGATATTGACCGGTTTTTGTTTTTTTAGCTTTAGGATCAAGCTGTAATTTATCAAAGAGCACTTCTCCCAGCTGTTTTGGTGAAGCAATATTAAAGGGTACCCCTGCTTTCTCATAAATCCGTTCTTCCAAAATCTGTACATCTTGCTGAATGGTTACCGAAAAATCGGCCAAAGCCTTTACATCAATCCGCACTCCTTCTTTTTCCATACCAACCAATACAGGAACTAAAGGAAATTCCACTTCACGGGCAAGCTTATCGGCTTCTACCTGAATCAGCATCGGCTCAAACACTTCTTTTAACTGTAAGGTAATATCCGCGTCTTCAGCGGCATAGTCGCTTACCACCTGCGGATCGATATCCCGCATATTCAGTTGTTTTTTTCCTTTTGGCCCTATTAAGCTGGTGATGGAAACAGGCGTATAGCTCAGGTAGTTTTCTGCTAAAACATCCATACCATGCCGTGTTTCCGGATCGATAAGATAATGCGCTAGCATGGTGTCAAATAATAATCCTTTCACTTTTATACCATACCAACTCAGTACCAATATATCAAATTTTAGATTCTGACCTATCTTATCGATCTGTTCGTTTTCGAAAATGGTTTTGAATTTTGCTACCAGTGCTAAACAGTCTTCTTGATTTATAGGTGCCGGTACATACCAGGCTTTCCCTTTTTCATAAGAAAAGCTAAGCCCTACCAGCTCGCAAAAATTGGCATCGGTACCCGTGGTTTCGGTATCGAAACAAATAGCCTTTTGCGCTTCCAACTGCGCAATAAGCGCCAAAATTTTTTCCTCTGTATCGGCAAAGATATAGTCGTGCACAGTATTTCCAATATGATTCCCCGGCACAGCCACTTCCGTAATAACGGTTGTTTCCGTCGCACTTACATCGGCACTACCAAAAAGATTCATCTGGCCTCCACTGGTAGTTTTGCCTTCAACGATATTAAAGTCGTCGCCAAAAACACGTTTACCCAATGTTCGGAATTCCAGCTCGGCAAATAGCAGCTCTAACTCCTCTTTATTAGGCTCTTTTATCAATAAGTTCTGTGCATCGAAATCTACCGGTACGTCTAAAATAATGGTGGCCAATTTTTTAGAAATCAATCCTTGCTCGGCATAAATCTCTATATTTTCACGTTGTTTACCCTTCAGTTTATCACTATTGGCAATGATTCCTTCTACAGAGTCAAAATCCTGGATCAGCTTCTTGGCCGTTTTTTCGCCTATACCCGGGATACCCGGAATATTGTCAACCGCATCTCCCCAAAGCCCTAATATATCAATCACTTGTTCTACCCGTTGTATCTCCCACTTTTCCAACACCTCTTTCACTCCTAACACTTCGTGGCCATTACCCATACGGGCAGGTTTATAAATCTTTATCTGCTCGGTTACCAATTGGGCGAAATCCTTATCCGGAGTCATACAAAAAACTTCGAACCCTTCCTTCTCGGCCTTCTTGGCAAGTGTACCTATGATATCATCTGCTTCAAAGCCATCCTTGGTAATCACCGGAATATTAAAGCCCTCTATCAATCTATATATAAAAGGGATAGCCGCTGCCAGATCCTCCGGCATCGCTTCGCGATGTGCTTTATATGCTTCAAAAGATATATGACGCTCGGTAGGCGCCTCTGTATCGAATACAACAGCTATATGTGTTGGTTTTTCCTTTTTTAGCACCTCCAACAAGGTATTCGTAAACCCCATGATAGCAGAGGTATTCAATCCTGTAGAAGTGTAACGAGGAGCTTTGCTTAAGGCAAAATGGGCCCGGTATATCAGGGCCATACCATCTAACAAAAAAAGTTTCATCAATGCGTTATGCTTTGGTTGGTTACAAACTTACATAGAATAGCCCGATTTTGAAATAAGCCTTTACCTAATGTAAGCAAACTATTTAGCTATATAGCGTGTTATATATAAAGTTTACATCTACTATATCTTATATATTATGAGCACATCAGCATCGATGACAACCCTATCACAAGTAATGACTAAACTGGCTGGTAGAGGTTATAGTGAAGAGGTTAAAATAAAGAAAGAGGGAGCAACCCTCGGTACAGAAACGTCTCCCGTCTATCAAGCAAGGGATCTATCCATTGTGCGTACCTATCGGTTTGAGGGAGAAAGTGATCCAGCTGATATGTCTGTACTATATGCCATCGAAACCAATGATGGCAAAAAGGGTTTTTTGCTGAATGCATACGGAACTTATTCGGATCAGGATACAGAATATTATGACACCTTTATTCTGGATGTTCCTATTGATGAACAAGCAGAATTAGAAGAGCTTGGGAATTAGTTCTTAGTTGTTCGCTATGGGTTGTTAGGAAGGGTATATCTATAAATATACTCCCTTTTTATCGATAAATGCAAGCACTTTGGCCGGCAGGAAGTAGCGTACATTTTTTCCTTCTTTTACGGCCTTTCTAATAAAAGTAGAAGAAATTTCCATCAGTGGAGTATCGGTGACGGTTACATTTGGATGATCGAGCCATCTATCTACTACATGATTAGGCCTAGGATATACATAAATGGAAAAATCTCGTAGAATAATCTCGTAGTTTTTCCATTTTTCCAAGGTTAATAAATTATCTGATCCCATAATCAGCACAAAATCCTTATTGGGATATCGCTCCTTAAAATGGATTAAAGTGTCGATAGTATAAGAAGGTTGAGGCAACCTGAATTCCAAATCGTTTGACCGAATGTTTTCAGCCTCTTCAAGAGCTAAATTCACCATTTCCAATCGATCGTACATATTGAGTAGCGTATCCTTCTTTTTTAAGGGATTATGTGGCGACACCACCAGCCAGACTTCCGAAAGATCTGTATAATTAGCCATATAATTGGCGATGATGAGATGACCTACATGTATGGGATTAAATGAACCAAAAAAAAGACCTACTTTTTGCATGTGCCTTAATAGAATATTAGTCCAAAAAGTTAAACAACAGCTGAGATGCTTCGTTACAAGCGTGTTCTAAATTATCATTTTTAAGGATCACATCAAATTGTTCCGCATAAGCGAGCTCTTTGTCTGCTTTTTCAATCCTTTCTTTTAGCTTTTCCTCGCTATCTGTTCCTCTTCCACGCAACCTTTCTACCAGCACATCCAACGTTGGGGGCTGCACAAATATAGCCAGCGCATTTTCGCCAAACTTTCTCTTTAGATGCAGACCACCAATTACATCGATATCAAAAATAACGGCTTTCCCTTGCGCCCATATCCGTTCAATCTCTGATCGTAGGGTACCGTAGAATGTTCCGGAGTAAACTTCCTCAAATTCTACAAATTCTTTTTTAGCAATACGATGTAAAAATTCTTCTTTACTGATAAAATAATAATCTTTCCCATCCACTTCATTTCCTCTTGGTTCCCGTGTACTGGCCGAAATAGAAAAGGCAATCTTATCGTCATAGGCTTCCAATAATCGTTTTACAATAGTTGTTTTTCCCGCACCTGAAGGGGCGGAGAATATAATGAGTTTTCCTTCCATCGATTTTAACGACAAGCTGCTGCTATAAGATATTTAATAATTGTTCTTTAATTTTCTCCAGTTCTTCTTTCATGCTCACAACCGTTTGCTGTATTTGTGCATTATTTGCCTTTGAGCCCAAGGTGTTAATCTCCCTGCCCATTTCCTGTGAGATGAACGCCAATTTCTTGCCATTGGCATCGGCAGCGCCTAAAATTTTACTGAAATATTCGCAGTGACTTCTTAAACGGACTTTTTCTTCTGTGATATCCAATTTATCGATATAATAAATCAATTCCTGTTCAAAGCGATTCTTATCCACATTTTCTGAACCCACCGTTTCTTCCAGATAATGGTTGATTCTTTCTCTGATCATCGGTATGCGGGATGTTTCCTGTCCTTCTACCACTTTTAATAAGTCGAGTATCGACTGGTTGCGTTTATGCAGATCATCCCTTAACACCTCGCCTTCATCCGACCTAAATTGCTGAAACTTCCCGATAGCGATGTAAAAAGCTTCCAATAAATCCTTCCACTCTTCCTCATCAACGGTATCATCCTTATAGCTGATGACTTCCGGCAGGTTTAAAGCCAATTCAAAAATATTCTGTGAAGGATCTCCTAAGTCTGTGGCTATATCTTTTAATTGCTGATAATAGTTCTTGAGCAGTCCTGCATCAATAGTCGCTGCTTTTACGGCTGCATCCGCATACTCCACGTTAATGGTTATATTCACTTTTCCCCGTTCAATGAGTTTGGTACACTCATTTCGCAGGAGCAATTCTTTATCCGAAAAGGATTTAGGCAATTTTAGATTAAGCTCTAAATATTTCGAGTTTAGCGATTTAATCTCTACTGTATGTTTTGCTTTGGCACTTTCTTTGGTTCCTATACCAAATCCAGTCATTGATTTTATCATATGCAAAAGTAGTTAAAAATAGTTAAGTAAGTTAATTAGGAAAGTAAGTTAAGTGGGCTGAGAGTGGTTTAAAAACACAACATACAGAGTACTATTGATGATTGGGTTTTAATTTAACATTTTTTAGCATGAGGAGTGAGCAGGTTTTATTATGTTTACCAGGAAGAAGTATGGAGCACAGAAAATACTATATTAGCATATTAAAAGCCGTATTTACATTATTCTTTTTGATTTGCTTCTTTTTCTCACACGCTCAGCAACAGTTACAGGGCGTTGTTTTAGAAAAAGGAACCCCAAAAAGAGTGGCAGAAGCAACCATCACCAATAGGCGTACGTTGGAGAAAGCCCTTTCCAATAGTGAGGGAGGTTTTGTTATTGCGGCGAAAGAGGGGGATACGCTGATTGTTACTAAATATGCTTATTCATCCGAATATTACCGCATTACCGATCCTGATAATATAGCCGTCAGTTTAAATCCCACGATAGAACTCGAAACCGTTACTGTAACCGGAAAAACGAGAAAAGACGAGCTACAGGATATATTGAAGGACTATCAGAAGCAAACACCCTATGGTGCAGGCAGACCAAAAGCGCTTTCGTATGTCTTCAACCCGCTCAGTGCGCTGTATGGTACCTTCAGTAAGTCTGCAAAAAATGCCAGGAGATTTAACAATTACGCGCAGAATGAGATACAGGAAACAGAAGTAGACAAAAAATTCAATAAATATAATGTAGGAGAGATTACCGGGCTGGAAGGAAATGATTTATTAAATTTTATGTCATTATATCGGCCCACCTATAATCAAAGCAGGTATTGGAATGAATACGACATCAGAGATTATCTCAAAACGTCCTTGGACAAATTCAATCGCGAGGGTAGGCCCACAGCGGATACGCTGCCTAGAATCAGCATTCCTGAGCAACCGTTAAATAAGAAAGAGTATTAGCAAGGTGTACCTTTTTTGTCGAAAAAAGGTACCAAAACCGACAGTAGGGAGTTCATGAATACCCTAGAAACAAACACGCTATTCATAAACTCCTTTCTGCAAACTTTCTTTGAAAGTTAAGCCGTTATTTAGTCTGTACTACCCGCCCATTCCGGTGTATCGGAATAGCTTTATCTCCATTGGAAATGAACACAACGATAAAAACCTTTGGCGGCCAGTTCTTAGCTAACGAACCGTTTTCCCTTCGATACTCAAACATAAACTCGGTGTCATTCGAACCCCTTTTATTTCGTTGAAAATCAGCCGTTTAGAAATGACACTCAGCGAGTTTTTCGGACACTTCCGCTCATGATATCAATATCCAAAAATGGTCTTTAAATCCAGTTCTTTCACCTCACCATAAGCGGCGAGATCTTCTGTTTTTAATCTGTCTTTACTCCCTACAATACAATACGCATAGGCTTTGTCTCTGAACATTACATCATGAAACTGTTTCAAATCTGCAAAGTTTAGTTCTTTTGCTTCCTCATAGACTTTCTTACGCATATCGTAGTCGATGCCCAGTCGCTTCGCACTTAGATAAGAATAAATGATGCCATCTTCTGTAATGCGGCTCGTTTCCAAAGATCTTAACAAGCCTTCTTTACTGGTGCTGAACACTTTTTCAGAGGCAGGAAGGTCTTGTAATAACTCGTTCATACCAGCGGTTGCTTCTTTGAGTTTATCTGCCTGCGTACCGATATAAGCGAGGATACTATAGCGGTCGTCCTTTTTGGAGGGTGATGAATAAACCGCATAAGTCGAATAGGCAAGTGCTTTTGATTCCCGTATCGTTTGAAAAACAATGCTACCCATACCTCCACCAAAATAATTGTTAAATAGCTGTATTGTTGCGGTCTTATTGGGATCGTATATATCGGTATTCCGGAACCAATTGATTTCAGCCTGCACCATATCATAGTGTGCAAAATATACCTCGGGTTTTTCTTGCGCGGTTTTCTCAAACTTTATCGCTTCAGGATAAGGCTTAAATTGGGCCGGTATTTGATGCTGCTTACTGATTTCGGCAGTTAAAAGCTGTAGAGACTGCGGTCCGTAATAAACAACTTGATGTTTAAAATTCATCAATTCATGCAGCAAATCGGTTAAGTCGTTTGCTGTGATCCCATCTAGCTCCTCGTCTGTTAGCACATAGTTAAATGGATTTTTTGCGCCATATTGCGCATAGCTCACCAAACCTCTTAAAATAGATCCCTTATCTAACTTCGCATCCTCCCGAGCTTTTTTTAATCTGGCCCGCAGGTTTTGCCAGGCCTCCTCATCCGGTTCGCAATTTCTCAGCAATTCTTCTAAAAGACTTACGGCCGAGCCAAAGTTTTCCTGAAGGCCGTCTAAACTGATTGAACTCGTTTCTGAGGACACATTTACATCAAAAGAGGAGGCTATTTGATAAAAAGCTTTACTGAATTCCTCTGCGTTTTTTGATTGGGTACCTATATATTCCAGGTACTCGGCCGCCAAGGGTAATAATTTATGATGGTAACTGCCCATTTCAAACCGATAGCTTAAACGGAATATTTCATTTGTTTTATTCTCGACGGATAAAATCTCTGTTCCTTTTAATTCTCCGCGATTGATATCTTTATTGAAATCTAACCAAAGGGGTGCTACCGTCGTTTCGGGCATTTCATATACACGCTTCAAAAAAGCAGATTGTGCATCTCTGTTCACTTCCACTGGTGTAATAGCGGGCTTCTGGATTTTCTGTATTGTTTTATCTTCTCCCTTTTTCTTATCAATCACTACATAATTATCATTTAGATATTTATTGGCGAAGACCATGATATCCTGTTTGGTGATCTTGGCCAATGTATTATTATAGTCCACCATACGCTCCCAATCGATATCAGAGGTGAAAGCATCCATTAGATTGCTGGCCCGTGAACGATAACTTTCATTTGATTCTATTGTATATTTTTTTGCATTATTTACAATGGCGATCAAAAGATCATCCGGAAAATCACCTGTTTTCAGTTTATCAATTTCACTAAGCATTAACTGTCTCACTTCTGCTAAAGACTGATCTTGCATGGGCCTTCCCTGTAGCAAAAGCGTACTATAGTCTTTCAACACATAAGGGAATGCAGCAGCGGAAAGCAGCCGTTGCTTTTTTACTAGATTGAGATCAAAAAGGCCCGCATTGCCATTGGTTAAAATACTCCCTATCAGCTCCAACAGCTGCGTATCTTTACTTTGCGAACCTGGGAAACGGTAGCCAATCATAACACTCTCAGGTGTAGGCCCTACCACTTCTTTGCTAACAGGAGCCGTTATATTCTGTTCATCATCAAACGTATACGCCGGAACTTCCCTCGGCTGCATATAAGAAAAGCTCAAATCAACTTTCTTGATCATTACATCCGGATCAAAGTCTCCCGACATAATGACGGCCATATTATTTGGCACATAATATTTATGGTAATAATCCCTGATAGCGATGAGTGACGGATTTTTAAGGTGTTCTACCGTACCTATTGTTGTCTGCTTTCCATAACTTTTGGGAAACAGATTGGCAAACATAGCCTCAAACACCTTGGTCCCATCGTTATCCAGCCCTCTATTTTTTTCTTCATAAACCGCCTCTAATTCTGTATGAAAAATACGGAGGATGGGGTTTCTGAAGCGTTCGGATTGCACCGCCAAAAATTTATCAATGGATGTAGCAGGGATGTTTTCGATATATACGGTCTGTTCGAAGGAGGTAAAGGCATTACTCCCCTGTGAGCCCATATTGGCCATCAACTTATCGTATTCATTGGCAATGGCCAATTTTGCAGCCTCTCCCGAGACTTTATCGATCTCCGCATAAATTAATTTTCTCTTTACCGAATCAGTAGTTGAGTTATATTGCTCGTATAGCTTGTCTATCTGATCTAATACCGGTTTCTCCTGCTCCCAGTTCAATGTCCCAAATTTGTCTGTACCTTTAAATAGCAGGTGTTCCAAGTAATGCGCCAGGCCGGTATGGTCAGCAGGATCGGTTTTACTTCCCGCCTTTACCGCAATATAGGTTTGGATGCGTGGTTCTTTATTAGACGGACTTAAAATAACGGTAAGACCATTTTTTAATGTATAGAACCGCGCCTTGGTAGGATCATTCGTTACATATCGATAGGTATAACCCGCAGATGTGACGGTATCCCATTCATGTGCGTCTTGGGCAAATAAACGGCTGCTTCCGACAAACAGAAACAAAACAATTAGTGTTTTCGAATACTTCATAAAGTGTGAATTTAGCAGGCCTAATTTAGTTTTTATTACGGAAACTTTTTGGCACTTAGTTTGTGTATTTTACATCACCATAAATAGATAAAAAAATGAGCATAAAAAAAAATATAGCGCTTTTTGGCGTTGCGCTAGCTACATCAAGTTTGCTATGGACAAGCTGTAATACGATTAAATCCATGAACAACACCCAAAAGGGAGCGGGCATTGGAGCAGTAGGCGGTGCGGGGCTAGGAGCACTAATCGGAAATAAAGCTGGTAATACGGCGGTAGGGGCCATCATTGGTGGCGCTTTAGGCGGTGTTGCCGGTGGTTTCATTGGGAAAAAGATGGATAAACAGGCGGCAGAAATTGAGCGTACAGTAGATGGTGCTGAGGTAGTAAAGGCAGGTGAAGGTATTATTGTTAAGTTTGACTCGGGTATATTATTTGGCTTCGACCAAACAGCCTTACGTCCGGAAGCCCAAACAAACATTAAAAACCTCGTCAAATCCTTAAACGATAATCCTGATACGGATATTTTGGTGATAGGCCACACAGACAATAAGGGCACCGCCGATTATAACCAAGGACTTTCAGAAAGAAGAGCTAGTGCCGTTAAGACTTATGCCGTTTCACAAGGTTTAGCTTCCGGACGGGTGAAAACCGAAGGAAAAAGCTTTAACGAGCCTATCGGTGATAACGACACGGAAGCCGGAAGAGCACAGAACAGAAGGGTTGAAATTGTCATTGTAGCCAATGATAAGATGAAAGCAGAGGCCAAACAACAAAGTTCTCTATAATAAAATAGTATATACTTCAGATGAAACGCATGGCAAAAAACCATGCGTTTTTTTATGGCTTTAAATTTATTGCTTATTGCCATAAAAAAAGGAAGGTTTAATTTCATCTACTTTCTTTTTTCATACGTTTATGTCTTCAAAGGCATTCAAGCTTTCGCTGAAGCGAAGGTTTCCGCGAAAAAAAGGTAGCAAAGAACTAAGCGAAGCGTTCTCATGAACGCCTTTGAAAAAAACAGACATAAGTGAATAAAGCTCCCGCTGTAGACAGCAGCTACAAAGGTAGTGCACCCACCTGCAAATCGCAGCTGACTAAGGCGGATTTTAAGCGGAACGGAGAGTAGTTGCGAGTAGGCACAAACGTTCCGAAGAGCGAAAATGGCATAGGCTTGTGGGGGCAGCAATCGGCAGACAAATGCCTAACGTTATTTTTGCGAAGCTTACGGAATAAGAGCAAAAGACGAACGAAGGGCGGATTTGTGAGGTGGAGTGGCTCCTTTTGCGACGGGCATATTGGCCACGGATTGCAACGGAACAAGCCAGCCAGGCACTTTGCTCTACTTTGTTGCGGACAAAGTAGAAAAACCTGCGCGATCCGCGCATAAATTAAACCTTCCTTTTTGATAGACGATTTTCTATCCCAACGGCAAAACGAGCTCATCGAAAATAAATTGTTTGATCCGCTTTTCCTTCAAATGAATTTCAAGAGACGAGTGTTAAATATTCTTAATTATTGGCAAAGCCTTCCAATAATGCGTAATTTCACTTGCTGAATCTATTTCCCTAACACAAAAATAACGATATGGCAAAAGCACTTTTACTTTTTTTCTTTACGCTTGTTTCGTTGACATGTGTTGCTCAAAAAAACAAGAAGCCTGCAAAACCACAAGTACTCGTATATGGGCATGAGGCAGATGCCTTTGCTGCGGCCGTTCAATCTGCCCAATCGGGTGTAGAAACGTGGTGGGTCTTGGATTCTACCGATATTGGTGGCACTGTTATCCAGGGAGATGCCAAACAGGTAAAATCTAATGAGGGCTTAGACGTAGGCATATGGGCTCTTTTTTTAAGTAAACTGGCCAATGTGAAAGAAATATCCGACTCCGCCAGTGCTACGGCAAAATTAAACATTGCACCTCGCATTGCTCAAAATGCTTTTGAAGGTATTACCGACACAGTTGAAAAACTTACGATAAAAAAAAACCTCACCGTTACCCATATCGAAAAGTCCGGTAAGACGTGGCAGGTCATATTGAGCAATAAAGAAAAAATAAAAATACGCGCTATTGTCGATGCCTCTAAAGACAATAAAATGCAGACGATTTTATCCAAATCTGATAAACAAAAATCAGATTCTGTTGACAGCTACGCGTTGCAGATAAATTATAAATCTTCTGTATATAGAACAGGGGTTGCCGTTGCACAAATTGGCGATCAGATCTTCAATATACCATTAAAATATATTTTGCCGGACAGTGTAAGGATGAATTATTTCTACACTAGGGCAGCAGCAAGTAAAACGGTACGATTTGACGATATAAATGCTTTACCACTGCTCATGTTGCAAGGACAGGCTTGCGGAGCAGCAGCTGCTTATTGCGCATTTTTTAATACAAGCTCTGATAAAATTAATACCCGCACATTACAGGGTGAACTTTTAGCCTTTAAAAGTTTCATGATACCCTTTCAGGATATTACACTAGACGACCCTCACTATCCACAGATTCAGCGCGTGGGCGCCACAGGGATCCTAGAAGGATCTTACAGCAGTGACAACAATCTTAAAAAATTCTTATTTAATGCCGATCATACAGTTTCGTCATCAGAAGTCGAACCAGTGCTCAAACAGCTGTACACCAGGAGTCAGATCTGGTTTAAAGATAAAGAATTAGACGCATTCAGTTTAAAAGATTTATTGGATCTAATAAAATATGTGGGGAATAGAGGTAATGAGTTAAACACAGAAGTAGAAAAAGGGTGGATAAAACGTTTTAAATTTAAAGATGCTTATAACTTGGATACCAAGCTAACTAGAAGAGAGTTCGCCGTATTAATAGATACCTACCTACAACCTTTTAATGTTCGGGTAACCTTGGAAGGCACCCTAAAATACTAAGGAAGCAAAATAAGCTGCTTTCTTGAACAGCTTATTTTGCAAAAATTTATGGGTTAATTAAACTTCCACCGAACGAAAGCTTCAATCGCTTCGTAATCTGCTAAGCCTAGTTCATCATATTTCCGTGCAGTTTCACTGGTACGGTCTTCCGCACGAACCCAAAACTCACGTGAATCATCCCCGGGGAATACCGGTAAGTCTTTCTGCGATTGGTGTTTGAAGATGGCTAACCGTTTCCGCACCACCTCCTGCGGTGAAAGTGGAACAGCCATTTCAATTTTATGAATTTCAAACTCATGCCATGCACCACGATATAACCACAGCCAACAATCTTTTGTCCATGCTTCTGTTTTACTCAAGCGTGTTAATGCTTCCAAAATGATATCAAAACAAACCTTGTGTGTTCCATGTGGATCAGCAAAATCGCCGGCGGCAAAAACCTGGTGTGGCCTTATTTGCTTTAAAAGTTCCATGGTTTGTTGGATATCATCTTCATAGGAAACCTCTTTTGAGAATTTTCCCCGATCGTAGAATGGTAAATTCTGAAAATGTATGTGATCATCCGGCAAACCTGCAAAACGGGCACCAGCAATGGCTTCTCCTTTACGGATCAAGCCTTTGATAGTCCGTATTTCTTCTGTATCAATCTGATTCGGTTTCTTTGCTTCGATAAATCTGCGTGTTTCGGCATAAAGCGTATCCAGCTTTTCGGTACCGATCTCAAGCGCTTTGCTAAAATCTGTTGCAAATTCAATATACCTCAGCACATCATCATCCCATACAGCTGTATTACCCGAAGTCTGATAGGCAACGTGCACATTGTGCCCCTGATCGGCTAAACGAATAAAAGTTCCTCCCATAGAGATAACATCATCATCTGGATGTGGAGAGAAGATGATCACATTTTTCTTGGCTGGCACAGCCCTTTCAGGTCTTTGGCTATCATCAGCGTTTGGCTTACCTCCAGGCCATCCAGTTATGGTATGCTGTAATTGGTTGAAGATATCAATATTAATATTGTAAACAGGTCCTTTTTCTGTGGCTAATTGAGCCATTCCATGGCTGTTATAATCTTCTTCCGTTAATTTTAAAATTGGCTTTTTAACTGCTTCTGCTAACCAGATGACGGCTTTCTTGATTGTCTTGGAGTCCCAAACGCAATCTTTTACCAGCCAAGGTGTATTAAAACGCGTTAATTCACTTGCCGCACCCTCATCTAAAACAAACTCTACATGATCAGAAAGTTGTAAATAGGTTGCAGGAACTTCGGCAGACATGTCTCCTTCCACAGCTTTTTTCACAATTTCAGCTTTCACGGGGCTCCAAGCCATTAAGATAATTTCACGGGCTTTAAAGATAGTGCCGATTCCCATGGTGATTGCTTTGGTAGGCACATTTTCTTTCCCGCCAAAATCACGGGAAGCATCTCTTCGTGTAAGATCGTCCAAGGTAACCAAACGGGTTCCTGAATTGGGTGCAGAACCTGGTTCATTAAAACCGATGTGCCCAGTTCTACCGATACCCAGAAGCTGAAAATCCAATCCACCGAAGGCTGTTATTTTTCGTTCATACTCCATGCAGTATCCCTGTATTTCCGCAAGATCGAGTGTACCATCCGGAATATGAATATTCTCCTTCTTGATATCAATGTGATCAAACAAGTTTCTGTTCATAAAAGTAACATAACTCTGGGCAGAATCAGGCTGCATAGGATAGTATTCATCCAAATTGAATGTAACAACATTTTGAAAGCTCAGTCCTTCTTCACGGTGAAGGCGCACAAGCTCTGCATAAACCTGAACAGGAGTCGCACCTGTAGCAAGGCCAAGAATGGCCTGCTCACCTTTTTCTTGCTTTTCTTTAATTAAAGTTGCGATGCGTGCAGCTACAGCTAAAGAGGCTGCTTTAGAATTTGTGTAAACGCTAACGGGAAGTTTTTCGAAACGCGTTTCTTCCAATAGATTTAATCTAGCCATTTTGAGGGTAGTTTCATTTAAGGTGAGACGCAAAAATAAATAAATATTATATACCTCATAGCAAATTAGTTGGGTTTTTAAACTAATTTTGGATTTTCGCCGTATGCAATCGGGTGCGTAATTTTATAAAAATCAATTTATTTACTAATGATATCGAAACTAACAGCTATTGCCCAGCAAAAAGACCGCCTCATTTTAGGTTTAATGTCTGGTACTTCGCTGGATGGCCTGGACATCGCTTTGTGCAAAATTAGGGGAAATGGTAGAGAAACCGATTTAAGGGTTCTCCAATTTAAAACCGTTACGTATACGGATCAGATTAGAAATGATATAAAAGATATTTTTTCTAAAACCACTGTAGATATGGCTAAATTGAGTGGTATGCATGCGCTAATAGGAACTCTTTTTGCCGAGTGTGTGTTGCTTGCTTTAGAAGAATGGAATATGGAGCCGTCAATGATAGACCTCATCGCTTCCCATGGACAAACCATCTATCACGCACCAAAATCTTTAACAAAAAGCAATTATCCAAACAGCACCTTTCAAATAGGAGACGGAGACCATATAGCGGTTAAAACAGGTATCATTACGGTATCTGACTTTAGACAGAAGCATATTGCTGCAGGTGGAGAAGGGGCACCCCTGGTTGCCTACGGGGATCAGATGCTTTTTTCGCATGATATTAAAGACCGCTTTTTACTTAATATCGGGGGTATTGCGAACTTTACTTACCTACCTGCCTATACGGATAGGAATGCAGCATTATTATCTACGGATACAGGCCCAGGTAATACCTTAATGAATCAGTATATGCAAATCCATCTAAATGAACCCTTTGATGATGGAGGAAAATTTGCAGCCACTGGCGCCGTACATCCACAGCTATTGGAACTGTTACTTGATGATCCTTTTTTTCAGCTTCCTCTACCAAAAACGACCGGTCCGGAGCTTTTCAACTTAGATTATTTAAACAATGCCATTCAAAAAGCCGGTATTCAAGCAATGAAACATCCAGATGTCATGGCTACACTGTGTGCGTTTACTGCGAAGAGCATTGCCCAAACGATGCAAAAAGTAAAAGGAGATGGTTTACACAAGGAAGTTTACGTGAGCGGTGGAGGTATATATAATCACCATCTCATAGACACGTTAAAGACGATGCTTCCTGAGGATAACATTTATGCATTTGATGCACTAGGTCTTCCCGGAGATGCCAAGGAAGCCGCATTATTTGCACTACTAGCCAATGAAACAGTAGCCGGCAATGCAAATAATATGAATGGCGGAAGCGGCGCTCCGCATGTATGTTTAGGAAAGATAAGTTTACCTCATTGATTTATCTTTCTCTTAATTCTTTCACAAATTGGTGGATAGACGCTGCAGGATCACTGGTTTTCATAAAATTTTCACCTACAAGAAAAGCGTCGAATCCGGCTTTTTTCAGTTTATTGATGATGGCAGGGTCACTGATGCCGCTTTCCGAGACTTTTATATAACGATCGGGGATTTTATCCACTAAATCTAAGGAGTGGTCGATGGAAACGGAAAAATCCTTGAGGTTCCTATTGTTTACGCCAATAGCATCTACTTCTTCCAATAGATTATCCCTCAGCTCTTCCTCATTATGTATTTCGAGCAATACATTTAAACCAAGCTGTTTGGCATATCGGGCCAGCAATGCTAGTTCATTTGCCCCGAGTGCTGCTGCAATTAGTAAAATGATATCCGCTCCGTGCGCCTTTGCCTCCGTAATCTGATATTCATCAATAATAAAATCTTTTCGTAAGACAGGTATATCAATCGCCTTCCGGGCTTCCGTGAGGTCTGTTAAACTGCCACTAAAAAATTCGTGATCCGTTAGAACAGATACAGCAGACGCTCCCGCGTCTGCATATCCCCTCACGACCTCTTCTACACCCGAGTGATTATTTATAATGCCCTTTGATGGCGATGCTCTCTTATATTCGGCAATAATCCCAGTTCTTTCTTTTGCTAACACAAATTCCTTCAAACTGAAGCAAGTTCGGTTAAATAGGGGAAAGCGTTCCAATTCTTCTTTACTCACCTTTTCTTTCGCCGCTCTGACTTCTTCCCGTTTCTTGGCAATAATCTTATCTAGTATATTCATTCTTCGTATAAAGTATATTTATCTTATCGCACCTGGAGGACGGCCTATTGGCCTAACCAGTTAGCAATCATTTTCTTTCCGTGTTCGCTTAATACCGATTCTGGGTGGAATTGCACACCTCTCACATCATGGGTTTTATGTGAAAGCGCCATGATGACACCATTATCATCTACCGCCGTAATTTCAAGTACCTCCGGAAACTGCTCATAGTCAACTGCCCACGAGTGGTACCTCCCGATCATAAACCGATCAGGCAATTCATCAAATAGGACATCTTCCTGTTTCAGTACTTTTAGGGGGGTAGCTGTCCCGTGTACCGGCCTGCTTAAATTGAATAATTTTCCTCCATACACTTCAGCAATAGCTTGTTGCCCTAAGCAAATCCCCAAGATGCTTTTGCTAGCGCCATATACACGGATAACATCCATTAATAATCCCGCTTCCTCTGGAATACCCGGACCGGGTGATAAAAGAATTTTATCAAAAGCCGCAACATCTTCTATGTTAAATTTATCATTCCGGATAACCGTACAGTCCATCCCGCATTCCTGCAGCAAATGCACCAAGTTGAACGTAAAAGAATCATAGTTATCTATTACCAAAATTTTCGGTTCGGTTGCCAATATTTTTTGTGTCATTGTTGTTTCGTTGTTCGTTAAATAGTATCAAGACCTCAGTATCAAGTATCAAGATATGCTAACACCTTCTGCCTTACACCGTCTACCTTTGACCAAATAAGTCTTGTGTCTTGCTACTTGTGTCTTATGTCCTCTCGACCGGAGCGGAGAGATCTGTTTCCTATGAGATTCCTCCACTTCGGTCGGAATGACGTTCGTTTCATTTTAGTTTTACGCTCTACTTAAATCTCTTCAGCAAGCTTCATGGCTTTTCTCAAGGCGGCAATTTTATTGTTTACTTCATTCATTTCTCCCTCGGCAGAAGAATCTGCCACCACACCTCCGCCAGCTTGATAGTGCAGTCTGTTTTTCTTACTTAAAAAGGTACGGATCATAATGGCATGGTTAAAATCACCATTGAAACCCATATAACCTATTGCTCCGCTATAAAACCCCCGTTGCTGTTTCTCGTAACGGTCTATCAACTGCATGGCCATGTGTTTCGGGGCTCCGCTCAGTGTTCCGGCAGGAAAAGTATCTCCTACCACATCAAATGGATTGGCCCCCTGCTGTAAAGTACCGCTGACTTTTGATACCAAATGGATAACGTGCGAATAGAATTGGGCTTCTTTGAACGACTTCACCTCGACACCAATACAGTGCCGGCTTAAATCGTTTCTTGCCAAATCTACCAACATGACATGTTCTGCACTTTCCTTGGGATCATTTTTAAGCTCTTCTGCGATACGCAGATCTTCCACGGTGTTACCCGTTCTTTTAAAAGTACCTGCTATAGGATAAATAGAGGCTTCTTCTCCTTTTATCGTTAGTTGCGCTTCTGGCGATGAACCGAATAGCTTGAAATCTCCATAGTCAAAATAAAATAGGTAAGGAGAGGGGTTTACCGAACGAAGGCTTCTATATACATTAAACTCGTCTCCTAAGAAGCTCCTACTAAATGCCCTCGAAGGAACAATCTGAAAAACATCACCCCGAAAGATGTGTTCTTTTGTTTTATCTACCAACGATTTGTATTCATCGTCGGTTTTATTGGATATTTCTTCACCATTCAGCTCAAACTTATATTCTGGGAAATTTTTATTTTGAATAAGGTATTGAATTTTATTCAGTCCATCTTCTTCCGGATCACCATAAAAATGTTCAAAAATATAAAGTTCATTGCGGAAATGATCAATAGCAATGACATAGCGGTATACATGATACTGTAAATAAGGTATATTACGGGCTTCATCCACGGGTGTATGCAAGGTAATATCTTCAAAATGGGCAACAGTATCAAAAGTAAAATATCCGAAAAGTCCATTGGAGATAAACTTAAATTCGTCAGGATTACTTGCTTGGAATGATTCGCGGAATTTTGACACTTCTTCACGCAGATTTATTTCGCCTGCTATTTTGGTCTCTTTCTTCCCATCTGGGAAATACATCGTTAATTGTTTGTCGTCTAAACGAATCCCCGCAATAGGATCACAACAAACATAACTCATGCTATTTTCTCTACTATGATAATCAGAGCTCTCCAGCAACAAACTATTTGAGAAAACATCCCGCAATCGTAAATAGATACTTACAGGCGTGGTTGTATCCGCCAGTAATTTTTTGAATCTCGTTTGTAATTGATATATCTCCATCTATATAAAATTTAAAATACTCCTTTGCTTCTTCCAAGGCATAAAAAAACCCGACGTACATTGCGTCGGGTTTCTAAATTAAGGCTTGGGTTGATCAATTAATACCATTATGCAAGCTCCCGGCGCTGTTCTTGAACAGGCCACCACCAGCTGTGTATATTTGTATCAATTGTCATGATAGAGCAAACCTAATATAAAAATTTAATATTTCAAATTTTTTTACACAAAGTCATCCAAATGGAAGGTTTTTGTTCAAGCAGTTTTAAATCAAAAGACTAGAAACCCCAAAAAGTGATGAATCCCTTTCCTACAGCCATCAAGATAGCAGCTAAAATTACAATTAGGGCGATGGTATAAAAAACGGCGATCGACTTGTTTTTGGCATGGGCAGTTTCCCCTCTTTTTGCCTTGGCATGTCCAACTGTAATCAGCACAATAGCGATAATCATCATAGAGATGTGTTCCACCGTCCAGTATCTCAAATTGGCAGTTTTCATTACCGTCCCCATGTCACTAAAAGTAACCATGGTACTCATGGCATATAAACCTAAACCTACCAGAAGTTGTATATGTGCCGAAATGAGCGTAAACAAGTTTAATTTCCGGTTGCCCTCTGTATATGGCTTTTTACCCATTAAACTGCTTATAGCAGTGATGATCGCCAAAATTAATAAGAGCAGCACTACATAACGCAGTCCTGAGTGGAGGTGTTTAAGTCCTGTATACATGTTGTTTAGTTTTATCGTTTAGCAGCAAAAATACATCTTTTATTGTATTTCTCCTCCACCTTGGAACTCTTCCGTATCATCTTTTCTACGGTCATCTTTCTGGTTAAGATCTCTTGCGCCGAAACGGTAGGAAAATGTCAACATCGCTTGCGGTCCCTTCATGAAATTACGCTGAAATTCGCTGGTAAACTGAGCTGTAGACCGCGTTCCTCCGAATCTAGCTTTATTAAGCAGATTCCGCGCATTCAACATAATGCTCCCTTTATCTTTCATTACAGACAGCTTAAAACCGGCATCAACAAAGACCATACTGGTAGAAGTCCCTTGCGCCATCACGCGGGGCGCCATATAATTCCCTCTAAGCTGTGCCGTCAATCCCTTTGCAATCCGACCGTTAGCCGTTAGGTTGGCATCCCAATTAAAACCGCTATTTGCAGCAACGCCGTATTCTTCACTTCCGCTAAAAGATTGATAGTTCCCATTAAAGTTCGCCATGAAGTCAAAATTTTGATTCAACGTAAATTGAGAAATGAGTTCAATCCCCGTTGCACGATTCTGGCTGATATTACGAAAAGTAGAATAGGTCACATTTGTGCCCGCGGCAGCCGAGTCTACAATCATTTCTACCACATCGTTCGTAATCCGGTGATATACCGAAGAGGTGAGATTCACCTTTCCCAACTTCTCGCTGTAGGCCAACTCAAAAGAATGTATATCCTCTGGTCTAAGGTTGGGGTTACCTTGTCTGTAGTTTACAGGATCTGAGATATCCAAAAACGGATTTACTTGCCATCCTCTGGGACGATTCACACGACGTGTATAACTTAATTGTAACGAAGACCCTTCCGATAACTCTTGTGTCAGGTAAATACTTGGATAAACACGAAAATAATCAAGACGCCCTTTTGTTGATCGATCTTCCGGAGCGAGACTTGGATCATAAGAAAGATATTCTGTATTTAGATAAGCTTGTTCAGCCCGTAACCCAAATTGATAGCCTAATTTATCATTCAACTTATTTTGGTAATTGGCATAAAGTGCATGAACAATGTCGTCCAGATTAAAATCGTTGGTTAAATTATAATCACGTTCGTAAAGTCCGGAAGATAGAGATAGCACATCAGACAACTGCTGTTCATCACTGTATCGGAGCGTTGTTCTATATCCGGTTTCAAACTTTTGTTCTTTACTAACAGGAAGAACATAATCTACCTGTATGTTCACATTTTTACCATCCTCATAGGTATCATTAATCCGATTGTCGTCGATCACGATAGAAGGATCTGTAGCTGTTTGCGCAAAAGTTTGAATACCATCCTCTTTACTTCGTCCATAAGATACATTTGCCGTTAACTCTTCCCCTTCTCTATTAAAAGAACGCTTAAAATCAAAATTCACCTCATATCCAGTGTCATCTTCATTCTGGTTGGTATAGCGAGGACTGGTACCGATAATAGAACCGTCCGCATTATAATACGTATAAAAAAGATCTTCTCGACGGGTATTATCTCTCAAACTAAGGTTGGCCGAGAGCCCTAAGGTGGTCTTCTCCGTTGCAAAGAAGTCTGCTCCTAGACGTACCGTATGACTTGTTCCTTTTCTGGAATTATCACTCGTATTATAAACGCTCGTGCCATCCTGATAAATATTATGGTTAAACCCGTCGCCAGGATTGTTCCTTCTTCTGAAATTATAGCCTCCAAAATAATTAAACTTCGTATCCCGATAGTTTAGGTCGATTCCTCCATTGTAATTATTATAGGAGCCGCCTCCCCCACGCACCATGCCATTGAATCCGGTACGGATATTTTTTTTCAGAATGATATTTACAATCCCGCCCTGTCCTTCAGGATCGTATTTCGCTGAGGGATTGGTCATTACTTCTATCCGTTGTATGGAATTAGCCGGTAGGGATTCTAGCAATGCGTTGATATTGCTCCCCGCCAGAGCAGATTGTTTGCCATCAATTAATATGCGCACGTTGGTAGAGCCTCTCAATCCCACATTTCCATCCATATCTACCGATAGAGAGGGGACATTAGCCAATAGCTCAGAAGCACTTCCCCCCGCACTCACGATACTCTGTTCCGGATTAAATATCTTTCGGTCGACCCCCATCTGCATGGCCGGGGGGGTCCCATCAATAACCACTTCCTTCAGCACTGTGCTGGCTGAAGGGCTTAATTTAATATTTCCCAGATGCAGTGATTGTCCATCACTTAACCGAATAGCGTTTCTTTCAAAAGCATTATACCCCACAAAACTGGCGCGTAGCAAATAGGTCCCTGCTGGAATGGACGTAAAAGTAAAATTCCCATTTTCATCCGTTTGCCCACCCTTTACCGCTTGCTTGCTTTGCTGATTGAGCAGGGTAACACTTGCAAAATCTATTGGTTCATTGCTGATGGAATCGAGCACGACTCCTGTAATTTTTGCATTGTCCTGCGCATACATGGACCCCGCACTCAAACATAAGGTTAAGAATAATGTTATATTTCTTACCAATAGTAACTTCATTGTAATTTGCTGTTTAGTTTTAGTTTCTTCTGACGCTGCCAAAATTAACATTATCCATCTTGGTATGACTGCTTTTTAAACAAGAAGATTAACCCGTAACACCATTATTACACTATATTTGAGAATGTTGGCAAACGCCATAGCTCAGAAAGATTCAGTTATGGTGGCTATATAGACTTGTCCAAAAAACATGTTGAAAATAAAGAGATTGTCCATTGGCGGTCAAGGTCCTAAAGAGCCAACATGGTATATTGGCACTTTAAAAGTGGCGGGTTCGGACAAAGAAATATGGATAGAAAATGGCTCAAAGGTCAATTTGAAGAAAACGGTTAACAGTGATTATTCTATACTCACTGTCAATCCTTCTTCTTTTAGAATTTTTCGATATACATCTACTTCCGTATATGTACCTTCCAAAACAGCACACTTACCTTCGTTATGTACCTTCCAGGCTATTTTTTCCGCTTGGGATTCGCTATAATCTAAGTATTTCATCAAACAATGAATCACATGTTCAAACGTATTGATCTCATCGTTCCATAAAATTAAACGATGATATTCTTTGGTAATCGATAAAATCTCTTCCAGTGTAAAGGTTTCTTCTTGTACCTGTGTATCAGCCATCATCATTTTAATAAACACTACTTTCCTTCGTCATTTTAAACATCTTTTTGGAGCATTTCGGAAAATTTTAAAGAATCTTTTTCTCCAGCCAAGCCTATTAGATGTACTCTTTTTAGCACCTGATTTAAGGTTCAACAAACTTAGATAAACTTGCTTTTATATACAAATTATTAGCGATTATACTGCGTTTTGAGTAAGCTATTTCACAGATTGCTCAGCTGCCCTTCACCCCTTTGGTTTGCTCGGCCAATTGCTGCCACATTTCATCTGGTATAGCTTCCAAAGCACTAAATTGCCCAGCTCCCTGTAGCCATTCACCACCGTCAATGGTCACGATCTCTCCATTGATGAATCCGGCATAATCTGAAATGAGAAAGGCCGCCAGGTTAGCAAGCTCCTGATGTTCGCCTACACGTTTTAAAGGCACCCGCTTCTTAAAATCAAACTGTTCCGCAAGATTGCCGGGTAACAGACGATCCCACGCTCCTTTCGTGGGGAAAGGACCGGGAGCTATGGCATTATGTCTGATCTTATACTTCCCCCATTCAACCGCAAGCGAACGTGTAAGTGCCAAAACACCCCCTTTTGCAGCAGCAGAAGGTGCCACGTATGCAGAACCGGTGAACGCATAGGTCGTAACAATATTGAGCACCGCAGCTGCCTGTTTCTGTTCTATCCAGTATTTTCCAAAAGTGAGGGTTGTGTTCACAGTTCCTTTCAATACGATATCAATGATGGCAGAGAAAGCGTTGGCCGAAAGCTTTTCAGTAGGCGATATAAAGTTACCGGCCGCATTGTTCACCAAGGCATCGACTTTCCCAAATCTATCAACAGTAGCTGCTAAGAGCTGCTCCACCTCTTTCACATCACGCACATCGCAGGCCAATGGCAGCACTGGGGTATCCGAAGCTTGTGTTATTTCTTGCGCCGCTTGATCCAGCACCTCTTGTTTCCTGCTCGCTATCACTACATTGGCACCTAATATTGAAAAATAGGTACTCATTGCTTTTCCTAATCCAGTCCCACCGCCCGTTACGACAATTGTTTTCCCTTTTAGCGCATTTTCACGCAGCATTCCTTGTATATTTTCCATTCTTCTAGTTCTTTTTGCCTTGGAGATTATTGATAATGGTTTTGAGAATCGCTCTCGTTGCCGGATCCCACCATTGCTTTAAAATTTCATCCACCATTTCGGAAGCATCTTGCTCGAATTTAGCAAGCAGCTCTTTCCGCATATGGTACTTACTTTGCTGCCACGTATTCCAATTGAAGTTAAGGTATTTTTTCATCTGCCTATCGGCTAACGTGCGCAGCTGATTAGCAGGCACCACTTCATCAATCAGTCCTTCCTGCAGGGCCTGCTGTGGTGTCATTAATTCTCCCGCGAGCAAGAAACGATATGCCTTCGCTTTTCCGATCCAAAAACTATATAAATCGAAAATACTGTCGGGAACAATAATACCAACAGGCACTTCATTGAGCCCTATAACGAATTCACCATCCACCATCAGCCGATAATCACAACATAATGCCAACACACATCCTCCGGCCGGGCTGTGCCCACTAATAGCGGCAATGGCGGGTTTATTAAATGACACAAATGTTTTTACCAGATCCAAAAACTGGTACCAGAAGGCCTTTATCTTTTCTTCATCATACTCATATAGTGCAATTAAGTCGAGTCCCGAACTAAAAAAACCGTCCCTACCATACAAAACAATCCCCCCTATTTTTTCATCCTTTTGTACGATCTCCAAGGCATCTTTCAATTCACCGATCATTTCTTCATGAAGCGCATTTGAGCTCCCCCTATTCAACGTAACATGGGCTACACGGTCCCGAACTTCCAATATTAAATATTTCATCATCGCTATCTATTTAAAAAACAAAAACACTATCCTGCAACTATTCGACATGGATATAACTTACTGATCTCCCTAAATGGCCCTGCATATCTATTCCTTCTATTACAATCTGATAGACACCCGGTTCATCTGCTGTATAAAAGGACAGGTGGCTTTCTCCATTTTTATCTGTAAAAATGTTGGGGTTCCAATAGATCGTTGATCGTAAATCCTTCATTCCCGGTTTCTCTTCTTCCAAACTATAATCGGGTGAACGGAATAAACGTGCTTCATACAAGCCCTGCGGATGATAAGTAACTATCCCGGGAGTATAAAGCTCAGCGCTGTATTTCCTCGGTTGATCGCCCCTCCTGGTGGTGATGATCAGCACTCCACCGGCTCCAAAACTTCCATAAATGGCAGTGTTCCCGGCATTCCTCAAAACTTCAATAGAGGCAACGTCAAAAGGCGGTATCACGCTGAGGGCAGAAGCATCCATATACATCCCATCTAATACAACTTGCATAGGTATGTTTGGAGACCGGGTGCTATAAGGCACTCCGTTCCTGAACAAAACTCCCACCAGGCGACCATTTAAACACATATCTAAGGTAGGACAACCCGACAGAAATTGTTCATCTCCATTGATTACCTGATCGGCATTCCCTGGTCCGTTTAAGTTGGCCGAATATTTGGCAGGGTTCTCCTTTTTTGCCGTCACTTCCACCTCATCCAAAAGAATACTTCTCTGGAGTAGACCAAACTTTTGAAGTTCTGTTAAGCTCCTATTAGACAGTTTCAGATAATCTCCCAGCCACTCGTTTGCATCGATTATTTCATCGGGTGCATTTTTATTTGGTGACACCTTTTGTTTGCCAAGATCGTCCATTTTTATTTCTACATTTTTCTTGCCTTTTGCATCCCTGGCTTGTATCACAAAGTTGGTGCTGTCATAAAAAACGAGCTTGCCGAACGAAAAACGGCCATCGTCCCCTGTTACCGTATCCAGTACAGCTGTGATATGTTGGGGGGATATTACCGTTACCTTTGCTTGATCAACAGGATCTCCATTGCGTTTGGTAACGACTCCGCTGATTTGCATTTCCTTTTCGGCTAGATACGATTTGGAAGGATAAACTCCTTTTTTCATTTGGGACCAAAAGGAGCTATCGCCCTGTTGAGTAAGCATCAGGTTGTCTAATTCCCTGTGTAGATCCATACTCCTTCTATATTCCTGAAAATAATATCCCGGCTCTTCAATATATTGTCTGCTATTTGCCGTTAACAGTAGTGTGGATAAGATGTTATCTACTTTTTTAACACTATCGGGAGCCTTACTCATATTGGTTATAGCTATGGAAAAGTTGCCCAATAGCAAAGAGTCATCTAGTTCGGAAGCCTTTACGGTTAAATCAACTTTTTCTCTCCTACCATAGTTTTTTTTATTGGTTGCCGTCTCCAGGTTTATCAAGTCAGATTGGTTCCAATTAAAAACCGACCGTTGCGCCAACAACTTCATCTCTTGATCTACAAGCAATAGCCTCACAATACCCGAAGGGAGATTTTTTCTCGGTATACTCATTGTTACTTGCTCTTTATTGAGCTTGCTTTTTGCCGCATAAAAAATTTCACCGTTATTCTGAGCAATTATAGACACTATTTTATCGTCCACCAGATTGGTGGAGGCGGCGATCTGTATCCAGACCGCATTTTCAATGGCATTATTTACTGCCATCGTATAGCCATTTGTGGTTACTGGCGGCAATTGCGTCTCACTGGTTTGCCCATCATCAAAAAGCATCACCACTTTATACGTCTTACTCGCTTCCGGACTGATAGAGAACGCGCCTATTCCCGCATGATCGCTGGCAAATGTGATGATCTTTTCACCATTGCTTTCTATAAAACCGGTTACGTGCCGACCTTTTCCTTGTCCACCAACTGCGCGAAATGCAATTTTATTAAATACATCAGCCACCAGAACACCTCCTTCTGGATATAACTCAATAGTAGGAGAAACAAGCTCCTTTTGGATGGGAATCTCCTTCGTAACGGGCACTTTTTCAGCATTATCGATACTTAAAAGAATGCTTCCATCGGATGTTGCATCTTCCTCTTTCAGCACATATTCCAGCTGCAACGAACCTTCCTCATCCAGCTGTGTCTTCCCTTTTGATACTCTTTTGCCACCCCATCTAATTTCATAATTAACCGGTTTATTTGTTAACAGGTTACCTTCCAGATCTTCTATCAACATCGTTGCCCTCAGCATTTTCCTGTTTTTATCATCCGCAGCATAGGTAAAGTTGCTTGATACGATCAATCCATTCGAAAGGCTATTTCCAATTAACAAGGTTCTGTCAAAAAATAAACCATCATCAAAATTACGCATCCAATTGGTGTAAGCACGTATACGGTAACTCCCTTCACGTAGTGTATCGGGTAATTGGAAATCGCCCACAGCCAAACCAGAAATAGCCAGCAATCTCCTGGAAAGCACTATTTTATCTTGCCCATCTATCAACTCAACGTATACAATATTGCTAATGGCCGAAAGGAAATTAAATTGGCCAACGGTTATATAAGCTTTGAACCAAATATCCTCCCCGGCAACATAATATGATTTATCTAAATGGAGGTACACTTTCTCCTGTGGGTATTCTTTTTGGTAATTTTCTAAATGTTGAAGCGTCTGTTTGAGCTGGCTGTCATCCGTATCAAGCTGTTGTGCAAAAGAACCTGTTGAAAGCAGAAAAAACAATAACAGTAAAAAATTAGATCGCATACAAAAAGGAAAATTTATACATGCACAAACATCACATAGGTTAAACCATTAGATACAAGATATAGTTTTCTTTTTACATATATCTATTGAAAAAGCTTTATTACAAAGTATCGCATAAATTTCACAAAAAAAAATAACTTTGCGATATTTAAATGCATCGCCTGCAATATATTGTTTCGATGGCATTTGCTTTATTTTGGATTAACAACCTCATTGTAAAAAATAAAAGATGAATATTTTATTAATTGGTTCTGGTGGAAGGGAGAGTGCTTTTGCCTATAAAATCTCACAAAGTTCTCTAACCTCACAACTATTTATTGCTCCGGGAAATGCTGGCACGGAAGCTTTTGGGAAAAACGTAGCAATAAACGTTACCGATTTTGAGGGCATAAGATCTTTCGTTTTAGAGAAACATATCAACTTGGTATTGGTGGGTCCGGAAGAACCTTTGGTAAAAGGTATCCACGACTATTTTTTACAGCGCGATGAACTGAAACATATACCCGTCATCGGACCAACAGCGGCAGGAGCCCAGCTAGAAGGCAGCAAAGACTTCTCTAAACAATTTATGCACCGTCATCAGATACCTACAGCGAAGTCAAAATCGTTTACCAAGGCGTCTTTAGCGGACGGGTTACAGTATCTAGAAAGCCAGAAACTTCCAATTGTATTAAAAGCAGATGGCCTTGCCGCAGGTAAAGGGGTACTGATCTGCACCACGTTGGAAGAAGCCCAAGATGAATTAAAGGCTATGTTGGCCGACGCTAAATTCGGTGAAGCCAGCAATAAAGTGGTCATAGAGGATTTTTTACAAGGAATAGAACTTTCAGTTTTTGTACTTACAGATGGAAAAGATTATAAAATTTTACCCTCTGCTAAAGACTATAAACGTATAGGAGAAGGTGATACAGGTTTAAATACAGGTGGTATGGGATCCGTATCTCCAGTGCCTTTTGCAGACGCACCTTTTTTAAAAAAGGTGGAAGAACAGGTGGTTATCCCTACGATAGAAGGCCTCAAAAAAGATAATATCCCTTATAAAGGATTTATTTTCATCGGCTTGATGAACGACCAAGGGAACCCTTACGTCATCGAATATAATGTACGGATGGGTGATCCGGAGACCGAAAGTGTACTTCCGAGGATTGAAAGCGATTTTGTTGATTTATTATTAGGCGTAGCAGAAGAGAATCTTGCCTCTAAAACATGTACGGTCTCTGATAAAACTGCAGCAACAGTTATGTTAGTGTCAGGCGGTTATCCGGGTAAATATGAGAACGGAAAAACGATTAGTGGCTTAGAAAACGTTAAAGAATCGATCCTTTTCCATGCTGGAACCGCATTGGTGAATGATGAAGTGAAGACAGCCGGCGGGCGGGTATTAGCAGTAACCGCTTTAAAAGACAATTTACTGGATGCCTTACAACAGGCCACTGCCGACGCAGGAAGGATTTACTTCGAAGGCAAAAATTTCAGAAGAGATATCGGATTCGACCTGATTGATTAAAACGAATTCATTTAGTGCTTTTTCAGAAAGCATGCATAAGGTTCCACTTCATGCATGCTTTCTTTTTTACTCCCCTCACTTTACTATTTTATTCATTTTGTTCATTATCTGAATTTCGCTAGGTTTTCTAAGGAAGTATTCTCTCTTTTGTTTTGTCTCTATTTGTAGACATAATATTAAGTCGACACCCTCGTGGTGAATTGTCAAATCAAATATAATAAATTATGAGAAATCTTTATCTGAAAATTCTTCCATTTATTTTAGGGTTATTCCCTTTATTATTCAGTAGTTGCGAAAAAGCGGTTCCTGATCTTCCAGCAAGACCTGAAGAAACAGAATTACAAACCATTACGTTTAAACTAAATGGCTTCACCACGGCGATAAATCCTTTGGAAACATCAAGCAAGATGTCGTCGGATAAGCAATCTTCCTTCTCTTCATTAGCGTCAAAAGGCTTAAATCCAAGTACCGAAGAGCAGTTCCTCTATTTTTGGTCCTTTAATGAGGACAATTTAGTTCCGGACATAGCCGTGAATACCTCGTTGGCGGCACTGACCTTTACGGCCGCGAGTGCTGAACCCAGCTATACCTCCGGCTATGGCCTTAGTCCTTACCCAGCAGGGAAATGCCTTAGCCTTAAGGGGGCCAAGAGTATCCTCATTCAGATGCCCTTATCAACCATCGAACAGTTAACAACATTAGCATTTGACATTGGTAGTTCGGACACGGGACCGAAGAATTTCCAAATATCTTACTCCACAGATGGGGGGGAGCACTTCACCCTGCTGTCCGACAATAACCCTATGCCTATTGATAGGAACCGATATTCATTTGATCTATCCATTATAAATCCAGCTGCTTACAATAATCAATTTTTAATTAAGATAGAACCCTTCGAGGGTGACAGAGGTGAAGGAAAACCTTATAATGAGGCCACGGGAACGTTGAAACTCGACAATATACGTCTTTCTGGCATATATAATATGCCTGGCGATGATACTGAAGTCCCAAAGGAGATCAGCAAAATACACTATTACGTTTTTGACGCGGATAACCATACACTGGCTGCCACAGGAACTATTCCCCTAAATACGACGGAGCCAGAGCTAAGCATCAAACTCTCTGTTGGCAACTACTATGCAAGTGTGTTCTCTAATGTATCAACAAAAGAACTTTTGTTACCTGCTACTGTAGAAAATGCCTCGACCTTATATTTGGCAAATGCTTTTGAAAACCATAAAGCCCTTATTTTCGGCACCAATATACCTGCTTTCGAAGTAAAAAATAGCGTGGAAAGAGAAGTACTTCTAAAGCGGTATTTCAGTCAGGTCAAGTTTGATTTTACCGACGAAGAAGATCTTTCATTTATTCATAAAATAGTGTTCAAACCAACACACACCCCTTTCGTATATAGCCCATTTGCTACGTCTACTTCCGATATGATAACAGACGAATCGGTCATTACGATACAACCGTCCTTCAGCCAAGAGCACAAAAGCATCAGCTTCAACCAGTTTATGGGTGATCTGGCACAGCCAGCCACTGTTGGCTATGTGGTAGACGTTTACGGCGCAGACAGCGAATTGCTCCGCACATTTGAGGTAAACAGTACGATCAAAAACAACGTACAATTGACCTTTACGGGAAATCTGTTAACGGACGTGGATAAGCCCAACAACTTTCAAATCAAATGGAATCAGGAATGGGATGACGAGCTAACAGAAACATTCTAACATGTAAATAATCAGACTTCTGCACAAACAATTGGTTACCCTAAAGTATCAAAAAAACTGCCGGTTGTTTGTGCAGATCTATTTTCTTTTTTCTCCACTCATATATGGTATCACTTATTATTTTCTCGTCTGCACCCGTAATATTACATGCTACACATAATCTGGTTTTTGGTTGGCAGGCCCGCAATACCTCTTCTAAGAGCTGGTTATTTCGAAAAGGTGTTTCCATGAACAGCTGCGTTTGCCCTTGCTTTTGAGCAAGTTGTTCCAGATCTTTCAGCTTCTTCGTACGGGCGGCCTTATCAATGGGCAGATAACCATGAAAAGCAAAACTCTGCCCATTCAATCCAGATGCCATTAAAGCCAGGATCATGGAATTCGGTCCTACAAGGGGCCTTACCTGTATGCCCAACTTATGCGCCTTCGCCACAATATCAGCTCCCGGATCTGCAACTCCCGGACAACCCGCTTCGCTCATTAAACCGACATCATTACCCGCTAACAGTCCGTCAAAAAATGCCTGCTGATTATGATCATTCCGTGCGTGTTTTCCATAATCGTGTATCAGCAATTCGCTCTGCGGTATTTTTATACCTCCTAACTTTAAAAACTTACGGGCGGTTTTTTCATTCTCTACGATATACTCCCTGATGGTATTGATTGTTTCTATCAAGAAAGGCGTATAAGAAGCGCTTGCTACCTCGTCAGCGAGCGGTACCGGGATTAGATATAATGTTCCTTTAGGCATCTTGCAAAGATGCATTTTTGAAAGGAAATTCACTACTTTAGCGAAGAAAATCAAAGCGTTTAAAAAGCATGGAAAGTTCCAGTTTCTATGAGCATGTGTATGCGCTGGTGCGGTTGATCCCAGAAGGTAGGGTAACCTCTTACGGCGCTATTGCAAAGGCATTAGATAAAGAGGGTGCTGCAAGACAGGTAGGTTACGCGATGGCCAATGCAGGAAAAGCTATGCCTCCGGTGCCGGCACACAGAGTATTGAACAGTAAAGGAGAGCTCAGCGCGAAAGCGGCCTTTGGCCACCCCACCCTCATGCAACAATTATTAGAGAACGAGGGTGTTGTAATAGAAAACGATCGCGTAGTCAATTTGAAATCGGTGTTTTGGGACCCCTTAACGGAGCTTTGAGCAATGGAAAAATCAATATATCATGACAACGAATATGAAGAGATGCAAGTGGTGCGGTGATGACCCCCTCTATATGGCATACCATGATGAGGAGTGGGGAAAACCGGTTACTGAAGACAAAATTTTGTTTGAATTTTTAATATTAGAATCAGCGCAAGCTGGACTTAGTTGGATTACAATCTTAAGAAAGCGTGATGGATATCGACAAAACTTCGCCCATTTTGATGCTTCTAAAGTAGCCCATTTTAGCGATGATGATATCGAAAGAATTGCGCAAGACCCATCCATTATCCGTCATAAAGGCAAAGTAAAAGCAGCTGTTAGCAATGCAGGCATTTTTCTTTCCCTCCAGAAAGAATTTGGATCATTCTACAACTATCTTTATTCTTTTATGCCGGGGAATAGCCCGATCAACAATAAGGTAACCGAGTATAAAACCTTTATAAGCACCTCGCCTGAATCGGATGCCATCGCGAAGGATCTTAAAAAAAGAGGGATGAAATTCTTTGGCAGCACCATCTGCTATGCGTATATGCAAGCCGTTGGTATGGTAAACGACCATGAGGTAGATTGCGCGTTTAAATGAATAAGTTTTCCGGAGAAAGTGCATACACTTTCTCCGGAAAACTATTCTTTTAGTTCCATCCACCGCCCAACGCCCGGTAAATATTGACCATGGCATTCATTTGTTGCATTTTGGTTTCAATGAGCTCAAACTTGGATTCCAGTGCATCCCGTTGGGTCAACAACACTTCCATGTAATCTGCTCGCGCTGAATTGAAAAGGCTATTTGAAATGTTAATCGACTGTGAAAGTGCCTCCACTTGCTTTGATTTTAAATCATAGCTTTTTTCCAGATTATTGATCTTCGTTACCTGATTAACCACTTCCACGTAAGCGTTTAAAATCGTACGTTCGTAATTATAAACTGCCTGTATCTGCTTGGCATTGGCATTGTAGTACGTTGCCTTTATGGCATTTCTATTAATTAAGGGCGCGGTGATATCTCCTGCTAACGAATAAAGCAAAGATTTTGGCGTCTTCACCAAGTAAGCAGGATCAAAGGCTTGGTATCCAATGGATGCAGAAATTCCCAGAGAAGGATAAAACCTCGCCTTCGCCACCTTCACATCCAATTTGGCAGCAGCCAATTCAAGCTCGGCCTGCTTGATGTCAGGACGATTGGCTAATAGCTGTGACGGAATACCCGCTCGGATATCTTCCGGTATTAAATGCTCAAAAGGCTCACTATTTCTTGGAATAGGCTGTGGGTACCTCCCCAATAGAAAGTTTATACTGTTCTCAGTTTCTGTGATTTTCTGCTGGATACCGTACTGAAGACTTCTGGTATTGAGCACTTCTGCTTCGAATCTACGGACTGCCAGCTCGGTAACCCGGGCAGCTTCTTTCTGCAACCTTACTATTCTCAGTGCATTACTTTGAATCTCTACATTCTTTTTTACAATATCCAGCTGATTATCCAGCGCCAACAATTCATAATAGGAATTGGCGATTTCGGCAATCAGGTTCGTTACCATAAAATTCCTTCCTTCGACAGTTGACAGATACCTGCTTACAGCCGCCTTTTTTGCATTGTGCAACTTATGCCATATATCCACTTCCCAGGTAGCATAGGCAGCCACGAGATAGTCTGGCAATGGGTCGGGTCTTTCCTTGCCTGGCTTGATATCGGTGTTTGCTTCCAATGCGCCTGTGTTCGTATATCTGGCTACCTTATCGATACCAGCGGCACCTTTTACACCAACAAAAGGCAGGTATTCTCCCTTTCGGGCCCTTATTTCGTTCCGGGAAATTTCCATTTCCTGTAAGGTGATATTTAACTCTTGGTTATTTTTCAAGGCTGTATCAATCAAGGCATCTAAATAAGGATCGGTAAAATATTCCTTCCAGATTATATTTGCCATATTGATTGTATCTTGTGAGCCATTATAGCTGGCGGGTGTTTCATTACGCTCCGTTTTCTGAACTAAGGAAGGGGTTTTACATCCTGTATACGTTATTAGTACCAGGCAACCTGCTACAACACATACATATTTATATTTACTAAATAGCTTACTCATTTTCATCAGTATTATCGAATTTATCTATTTGATGTACAAACTCATCAGATAGTGAGTTTTCATCTTCATCCTTAATCAGTTTTCTTCCGCTAGCTAGGGAACCGAAAATATAGTATAGTCCCGGAATGATAATTACACCGAAAATAGTACCGAATACCATACCACCCATCGCGGATGCTCCAATGGTCCTGTTACCAATAGCGCCGGCACCTGTTGCAATGATTAACGGAATTAATCCTGCAATGAAGGCAAACGATGTCATAAGGATAGGACGGAAACGCACCTTAGCTCCTTCAATAGCCGCTTCAAGTATCGTGGCACCTTCACGATGCTTGAGTACCGCAAACTCCACGATAAGTACAGCGTTCTTGCCGAGTAGCCCGACGAGCATGATAAGACCGATCTGCGCATAGATATCGTTTTGAAGTCCCATTAACTTAAGTAGTAAGAACGAACCGAATACCCCCACAGGCAGTGAAAATATTACCGCAAGCGGTATAATAAAGCTTTCATACTGTGCTGCAAGTACAAAATATACGAACGCAAGTACAATAAGGAATATATAAAGTGACTCGTTACCTCTGTTAGCCTCGTCTAAAGAAAGTCCTTCCCATGCAATATCATAACCGTTAGGAAGCGATTCCTTAGCTACTTCACGAATAGCCTGAATAGCATCTGCAGTAGTGTAACCTGCTGCCGGAAGCCCCCTGATCGCTGCCGAGTTGTACATATTGTAACGTGTAATCTCGTTGGGTCCCTGAGTCTTTTTAAGCTTCATGAATGCGGAATAAGGTACCATTTCACCGTGATCATTCTTGATGAAAAGGTTAAGTACATCAGATGGTAATCTTCTGAATTTAGGATCTGATTGAACATATACTTTAAAGAAACGGTCAAACTTAATGAAACCTTGTTCATAGGTACTACCTATCATAATATCCAGGTTTTCCATTGCTTTACCAATAGAAACTCCTTTTTGCATCGCTAAATTGTTGTCAATTTCCAGCTCATATTGAGGATAGTTTGCCGCAAAGAAGGTAAATAAACCTGTGAGCTCTTTACGTTTACCCAAATCTTCAAGGAACTGTTTGTTCACCTTATCAAAATCCTGATAATCAGTAGTCGTATTTTTATCTAACAAACGCAGTGAGAAACCACCTGATGAACCGAATCCCGGAATAGCCGGCGGTTCAAAGAACTCGATGATTGCCCCTAATCCTCTAGATTTCTCTTCCAACTCTTCCATGATCTCGGTAACGGAATGTTCCCTTTCATGCCATGTTTTAAGGTTAATAAGACAGGTACCGGCATTTGAACCCCTACCTTCTGTCATAATCTCATAACCGGCAAGAGACGATACCGACTCTACCCCTTCTACATCTTCACAAATTTTTTGAAGTCTTTGCGATACCTGATTTGTAGTTTCCAGTGTAGAACCCGGAGGTGTCTGGATAATCGCATAAATGGTACCCTGATCTTCACTTGGTATGAAACCTGAAGGAAGTACGTGGTTTTCAAAGAAGATACCTGCACAGAATGCTGCTAATATGATAAATGTTAATACTCTTCTGCTTACTATGGATTTTAGTATACCGACATATTTACCTGTAAGTTTATCAAAACCACGGTTAAAGCTGTCTAGTGCTTTCGTAAATATATTTGGCTTTGAGTGGTGTACATGGTGATTTTTTAACAACATTGCACACAGTACTGGAGTAAGAGTAAGTGCTATAATTGCCGAAATCACAATCGAACTCGCCATAGTGATAGAGAACTGCCTATAAAAAGTACCCACAGGACCCGTCATGAATGATATTGGTAAGAATACTGATACCATTACCGCAGTAATCGCTATAATCGCACCGCTGATTTCACCCAGCACCCTTTTTACAGCCTGATAGGGCGTTATGTTAGGGAACTCATCAAACTTAGCGTGGACGGCTTCCACCACAACGATGGCATCATCCACCACAATACCAATTGCTAGTACAAGGGCAAACAATGTTACAAGGTTAATGGATAACCCAAAGAACTGTATAACAAAGAATGCCCCTATGAGCGACACCGGTACCGCTAATATTGGAATAAGTGTAGATCTCCAGTCGCCAAGGAAAATGAATACAACGATTGCCACAAGGATAAAGGCATCCCTTAGCGTATGGATAACCTGTTCTATAGAAGCATCAAGGAACTGGGAAACGTCATAACTAATTTTGTAATCCAAGCCCGGAGGGAAAGTTTCCTTCATCTCCGCAAGTTTATCTTTTACAGCAGCGATTACATCACTCGCGTTACTACCATAGCTTTGGTTTAATAGTATGGACGCCGAAGGATGACCATCAAGATTAGAGTAAATATCGAAGAACTCACTTCCTAACTCTACTTTACCTATATCTGCCAGACGAATACGTTCACCATCAGCATTGGCACGAATAATTATATTTTCATATTCAGAAGGTTCACTATACCTACCCTTATATGTTAATACGTACTCTAATGACTGCGCTTCGATACCCGAACTCTGCCCGATACGTCCCGGACGACCAACAATACTTTGTTCGGCCATGGCGTCCATGACCTCATCGACAGAAACGTGGTAAGCTCTCATACGGTCTGGGTTTAGCCAAACGCGCATGGCATAGGTTCTACTACCTAATATCTGAGATCTCGCCACACCTTTAATCCTGTTAATTTCAGGGATCATTTTTACGTTGGCATAGTTATAGAGGAATTTTTCGTCCATGTTTTTGCCGGCTGCATACAGATTAACGTACATCAACATGCTCGGCTGGATTGGGGTAACAACGACCCCTTCACGCTGAACCAGTTCGGGCAAGAGGGGCATAACCTGGTCAACCCTGGTCTTTACCCTAACTACCGCCTGGTCAGGGTCAGTACCCGGTTCAAAAATAATCCTTAGGGTAGCTTCTCCGGCACTGGTGGCATCGGTAGCCATATAACGCATGTCCTGAACACCATTAATAGCGTTTTCTAAGGTAATCAGCGTCGACTTTACTAATACATCTGCACTGGCCCCCGGGTAAGCGATAAAAACATTTACGGTCGTTGGCGCAATTTGGGGGAATTGCGATATTGGCAACTGTTTGATTGCCAAAGAACCTACAAATACGATAATAATGGATATCACTATCGCAAATACGGGCCTGTGTATGAATTTACTAAACATTTGATCTTTTTTAAGTTATTTCATTATTCTGCATATAGCTCCAAATGCGATATAACATGTTTTGGGTTTTCCAGTTTGTATTCGATTTTCTCATTTTCTTTAACAAGACGAATACCTTCTAGAAGAATCTTATCATCTACAGATAAGCCTGATTCAACAATAAAGACATGTGGCAGCTCTGCTGCTATTTTAATCTCTCTCGATTTTATCTTACTATCTTTGTCCACCACATAAACATATTTTTTATCGAGCACTTCAAAAGTGGCTTTCTGAGGCACGATGAGTGCATTCTTTAAGGGTTCTACCATCTTGATATTTCCTGTCTCCCCGTGCCTTAACAGCCCCTTTGGATTTGGAAAGGTTGCCCGGAATGCGATATTACCGGTTTCGTTATCAAAATCTGCTTCGATTGTTTCAACGATTCCGGGATAGTCAAATAACTTATTATTCGCCATCAGCAGACTAACCTTCATAGCACTATCTCGCTTTGTATTTTCTTGATAGTCTAAATATTCTGCTTCTGGCACATTATAATACACCCACATTTTACTATTGTCTGAAATCTCGGTCAGCAAGTCGCCTTCATCTACAAGACTTCCTAGTCGTACACGAAAACGATCAATAATACCATCGAATGGCGCCCTTATTTCGGTGAACTGTAGATGTACTTTGGTTAAGGCTAATTCGGCCTTCGCCTTATCGAATTTAGCCTTGGCCATTGCCAATTCATTTGGAGCTACGATATTACTATCTGCTAAGCTCTTAGTATTCTTAAATTCTATCTCAGCAAAACTAACTTCAGCCTGTGCTTTCTGCATTTCGGCTTCATATAGTTTGGGCATAATCTGAAACAATAACTGTCCTTGTTTCACAAACTGCCCTTCATCTACATAAATTTTTTGTAGATATCCTCTTTCTTGGGCTCTAAGTTCAATATGTTGGATAGAACGGATTTGGCAGACGTAGGCCTTCGTAATAGAAGTATCCATTTTAATAGGGCTGGTCACCAAAAAATTAGTCTGCACTTCCTTTTCTTCTTTTTTTGATTGACAGCTTGTATGACACAATACGGCACCCAAGCCCATGAGCATGAAAATTCTCTTCATAATAACTTTGCTTTTAAAGCAATACTTTTTTTTGATATTTTTGTTAAGATCTGTGTGTAAGGAACTCCCATATCATATCCTTGCAGCCTGCTGCCAAAGGATCTTTTAAGAAGTATATGTATTGGTGGAATAGAAGGTTAGGTTCTTCCATTTACCAAATGAGCGGAGAATCAAATCCGAATAGCCCGAAATAGGAGGTAGGTTCGGGTAAAGGAATTAGAAAAATGCTGGCAAAATGCGAGACTTTTTCTAATATGTTGCCAAAAACAATCAACGTTTAAAGCATAAAAAAAATCAGTAAAATAGTTACTGATTTCTAAATATTTTCTAGATGCATCGGAGTCATCTTCCTCCTCACTGTCTGTGACACGGAATTTTTCGACTGCCTTTTCTGTGTTAACAGGAGCGGATGTATAGATCGATGAATGCGCGCCATGTATCGAATCCATATGAACATACGCTGCCCCATCAAAAGCTTTTATCAGCGAATGGCGCATATTATCTTGATGCGCATGTGCTTGCAGTTGATTATATCCACTCAGGAAGAGCAGATTCAGCGATAGAAAGAATCTAACGAGCCATTTCATGATCTGGGGTCAAAAGTATATAAAGTTGCTGATACAGACAAACAGTGCATTGTTAAATATTTGTTACGTGTAACCGATTTGATGCCAATACAAGCAAAAGCAGGAAACAACAGAAAAAACACATTTTTTTATACTAAAACATTAAACAGAACAAAAAATTCTGTACAACAAAGTACAATATTATCAATATTTCATCACAAAAACTGAAAATATTACTAACCAACAGCAAAAAAGAACAAATTTTAATAAAAAAACAACAAATTAGAAGAATTTAATTTAGCAAAAGATAAAAAAAGCATTTAAACACCAAATACATCAATCTCAAAAGACAACATGAGGCAAATATATACATCCATTTAGTTACACATATACCATTTTTTAGAAAAATCTAAAAATTATTCTTTAAAAATCGTTTTCAGAAAACAATAATAGACCTATAAAACAGACTGATACCAACACACAAAGGGAAGGCCGAAAAAACCGGCCTTCCCTTTGTGTTATCTGACCATTAGACTGGCCAGTTCACTCTTTTCCAATTGCAGAACCTATTGCTTAAAGCGAGCAGCGTTTTTGCCTAATGAGCGATCATCCCATGAGGATCGATCACAAATTTTTTGGCAGCACCCTTATCGAAATCATGATAGCCTTCAACCGCATCATTCAGTGAGATTATTTGTACGTTTACTGCATCGGCAATCTTTACCTTATCATATAAGATCGCATTCATCAGCTGCCTGTGATACTTCATCACGGGGCATTGGCCGGTGTGAAGAGAATGGGACTTGGCCCAACCTAAACCTATACGAATGCTAAGACTACCTTTCTTGGCCGCTTCATCAATCGCTCCTGGATCTCCAGTCACATATAAGCCGGGTATTCCCAATTGTCCTCCAGCACGCGTAATTTCCATAATTGAATTTAAGACCGTTGCAGGTTGTTCCACCGTTGCATCGTGACCATGCCCTTTTGCCTCAAAACCTACGCAGTCAACCGCACAATCTACTTCAGGTTCTCCCACGATGTTTTCAATCTGTTCGGCAAGGCTAACATCCTCTTTAAGGTCAATCACCTCACATCCAAAACTTTTTGCCTGAATCAAGCGCTCTTCTATCATATCCCCCACGATCACGATGGCTGCACCAAGTAAATGGCATGCCGCAGCGCAGGCCAACCCTACTGGACCAGCTCCTGCTATGTAAACGATACTACCAGGTCCCACCCCAGCGGTTACCGCTCCATGGTAGCCGGTAGGAAAAATATCAGACAGCAAGGTCAGGTCTTTTATTTTCGCCATGGCCTGATCTTTATCCGGAAATCTCAACAGATTAAAATCTGCATAGGGAACCATTACATATTCCGCCTGTCCACCAACCCAACCACCCATATCCACGTAGCCATATGCGGCGCCGGGACGCGCGGGATTCACATTCAGGCAGATGCCTGTATGGCCTGCCTTGCAATTGCGACATCGGCCGCAGGCAATATTAAAAGGAACAGAAACCAAATCACCCAACTTGATGAATTCCACATCGCGACCAACTTCAATAACAATACCCGTTATCTCATGCCCAAGAATAAGGCCTTCCGGGGCTGTGGTACGCCCACGCACCATATGTTGGTCACTGCCGCAGATATTGGTGGAAACAACTTTCAGGATAACACCGTGGTCACATTTGCGGTTACCCAAAGCGAGTTCGGGATAGTCAATTTGCCTCACTTCAACCACTCCGGGCTTTATGTAAGCAACTCCATGATTCTGGCACATATCATATGAATTTAAGTGTTTTAATAAATTACTTTATTGCATCCGCACCTGCCTGTGCCACGAGATGATCGTTTTCTACAGTATCGCCAGACACGCCGACGGCACCGATTATATTGCCTTTGGCATCTTTAATCACAACTCCGCCAGGAAAGGATATCAGTCCTCCGTTAGAATGCTCAATATTATACAAAGGCCCACCAGGTTGCGAAAGTTTGCCAATTTCACCGGAATCCATATTAAAGAAACGTGCCGTACGTGCCTTTTTTATGGAGATATCGATCGAACCCAACCAGGCATTATCCATGTGAACGAAGGCAACCAGGTTCGCACCGCTATCCACAACGGCGATGTTCATCAATGTTTCGGTTTCGGAAGCTTTGACCTTAGCGGCTTCTATAACAGCCTCGGCCTGTTTGAGTGAGATATTCATAGCGTTTACAATTTTATTATGGTTATACTAGTTATACAATTTTAAAGCAAAATGATAATAACCGATGGATGAATCCTATTTTTTTGGATAACAATCCTATATAAGAGTTGACGGGAACCGGATTTTAGATTAACTTTATACTTGTTAACCAAATATGATCTTACCATGCAGGCATACCATTTGGACCCCATTAATTTGAGTGACTGTACCCAATTGCAATCCATGGTAGAACACCGCAGGGTATTTAGCCTTCCGCAATGTGAACTGAATATATTTGAAACGTTTCATCAATGTTCTAACGTAGTACTTTCGTATAATGGACTTGTTGTATCCAGTATGATGCGGGGCCGCAAAACGATGTCTTTAGATGGCCAGGCAAACTTTGATTTTCTACCGGGAGAGAGCGTCATACTCCCCGAGGGCGTGACAATGAACGTGGGTTTTCCCGAAGCCGATGAAAAACATCCCGTCCAATGTGCCACATTGGCCTTAGATTGGGATATGGTTAACAGAAACTTAGTATTTTTGAATGAGCAGTACCCGAACAAAGAGTTGCCTTTTGAATGGGCGCTCAATTTTGAACATTACCATTTTATCAATAACAGAGAACTTGCGGCAAGCATCAACAAGCTGATTAATATCAGCATGGAAGACAACGGAGCAAAGGATGCCTTGGCAGACTTGGCGCTCAAGATGCTGCTGTTGCGCCTTGTACAAACACAGAACCTAGCATCCATACAACACGAGAAATTAATCAGCTCCCGGTTCCTGCCCGCAATGCAGTACATCCATCAAAATCTTACGGATAAAATTACCGTTTCCAAACTCGCCTCAGAAAGCTGTATGAGCCAATCGGCGTTTTTTCAAGCATTTAGGGAAACCTTCGGTATTTCTCCCTTGGAATACATTTTGCACGTTCGGATCGAGCAGGCAAAAAAACTGATGGCTGATCCACAGATTACCATAGCGGAAGTTTGTTATGCTTCCGGATTTAACAGTCTAAATCATTTCTCCAAGGTATTCAAGAGATTGGAGGGAATTACACCTAGGCAATACCGCAATTGAATCCATAGTCCAAAGAGGACAACCTTAACGGCCTAATTTAGAAGGTGATGTTCCATACATCTTTTTAAAGGCAAACGAGAAATGTGAAAGATCTTCAAATCCAATTTCAAGGTAAACATCCGACGCCGTCCTTCCTTTCTCTCTGATCAGATAATGCGCCTCTTTCAATCTTCTTTGCTGTAACCACTTGCTGGGAGATACATGGAAAATATGCTCAAAATCGCGCTTGAAGGTAGCCAAACTACGACCAGTTAAATAAGCAAATCGCTTGAGTTGCACATTAAAATGAAAATTTTTGTTCATGAAAGCTTCTAGATCTATCTTACCCGGTTCGCTGAAGTCGAATAAGATGTCTTTTATTTCAGGCTTAGACAAAAGTAACATCATGATGGCTTCGCGCTGCTTCAACACTTGAAGACGATCATTGATCAATTCATCACCTTGTATATACGGCAACAATGACTCCATGAAACTTTTATACAGCGGCCTTCCTTTTAATGGTATGATGGTTTCCGTTTTCGGATTTTTACCAGTTACAGCTTTGTAACCATATTCGATGCTGAAGCTTCTTAACATAGCTTGATCGAAATAAATGGAAACAGATTTAAAAACCCCATCTTGAGGGGGTTGTTTGACAAATTTCAACAACTGATTTCTTCTGATAAGTCGAAAATCGCCCTCATTAAAAATATACTCTTTATCGCCATTATTTACGATAAGCGTGCCTGATATCTGATAACTAAAAACATGTTCAGACGCGAATTGCTCTCCTTCGCGATTTCGGGCAAAATAGCAAGAATAAGCAATAGGGGATGATTTCTTCGCTTTCAAATCGTCCATAAACAATTTATATAAAACAGCCAGCACCACGTGTAAATCGCAACTGAATACTGTTCACTTTCGAAAAAATTTAACATAATTATTTTGGTTGAACGTCGCTGATATACTATTTACCTTCGGGTGTATCAAGAAAGTTCAGTGATTCATCATGGTCAGTGGAGAAACTGACATCAGTCCATTCTTCCATTTCAGCCTGTCTTTCTTTATTAGCGTTTTTTAAAATATCTATAGCTTCGCTACCCAATACAAGATGTACTGGTGGAGCTGGATGTGAGCTTAGTTCTACCAGTACTTTGGCAGCCTTAGATGGATCCCCAATTGGAAGAAACTTTCCGCTTTTAAAAAAATCGGCCCGCTGCTTAACCGTTTCATAATCTTTAAGTTCTCGCGCATAAGTCATAGAAGCGCCGGACCAGTCGGTACGAAAACCACCAGGTTCTACACTGGTAACATATATACCAAGCGGGGCCACTTCTTTTGCTAAAGCTTCAGTAAAGCCTCCTACGCCAAATTTAGCCGCCTGGTATATGGTCAACCCGGCGTTACCGACTCTTCCACCTATTGAGCCAATCTGCAATATACGGCCCCGGCCCTGATTACGCATATAGGGCAGCACGGCACGGGTAATTTCTATGGGGGCATACAGGTTTGTTTCCAATTGACTACGTACCTGCTCGTCCGTATATGCCTCGGCTGCGCCAATAACACCAAACCCAGCGTTATTCACCAAGACATCAATACGTCCAAAATGCTTTACTGTATCGGCAACAGATTGATATACCTGTTCGTAATCGGTCACATCTAAGGCCACCGGGAATATTTGATCAGTATATTGATCTATCAGATCATTTAAACCATCAATATTACGTGCCGCTGCGGCAACTTTATCACCGCTCCGCAACACTGCTTCTGTAAGGCTACGTCCCAACCCGCGGGAGCTCCCTGTAATAAACCATACTTTTTCCATTTTTCGGATCTTTTGAACTGAACACAAAGGTACATCGATGTTAAGCGCTGAGCTTTGTTAAAAGGCTCAAATGTACTTTGCTGGAAAGCTCATATTATTTCCAATAGACAGGAGGTCTGCTCATCCGCTTCAACAAGAAACTCGCTCGATGCGCGGGAAGGACACGGTCTACAGTAGCTCTTAGTGTCAAAAACAACGATTTCACAGCTTTCCCCAGCAATCACCCTATTTTTTGACACGAAGGAATACCCTCGATCTTCCTAAGCCTCTTTCTTTCAAGAAGCTTGGGTTCAAGCAGGTTTTCTGGGAGGAATAAGATACCGGCGAAAAAAAAGCACTTTAGCTTCTATTGGGTTTATTATATTGTTGTGACCAGTAACTCATTTTACTACAGATGATTTTAATTCGATATCTGAGGTCATCCAGGCCTTATTAAATCTATTTTCCGTTTCATTTTGACTAGACAAATCGTCTAATTTTGAATAAGCTATACTGAGTCCTTTTAACGCCCAACCATTTTTAGGCAAGTTTTTTAAATCTTGCTTATACGTATCGATTGCATTTTGGTACTGTCCGGCAGCCAACTGCATCGCCCCTAAATTGTGCCTTACAGAGAAAAACCAATCGGGTGGCTCATTGTAGCTGAGGGCATCCTCAAGGGCAATGGCTTCTTTCAATAAAGAGATGCTTTGCGTAAAGTCATTTTCCTGCGAAAGTATTTCTGCCTTAAGAACTTTATAGGCAATTTGTACCAGTTCATATACTGAATTGATTTCCCAAACGGTGATTGCCTTTAGCTCCTCTTTTGAGGCAATTTTTTCCAGCGTATTGAGTTCGTTTTTAGCGGCTTTTATATTGCCTTTACCCAAATAAGACATTCCTTTGGCATAATGCAAAATTGCTGTCGGATAATCTAAATCGGGAAGTTCGTTTTCTATAGTTAAAATATCGTCCCATTTTCCAAATTTCACATAGACATAATAAGGGATGGTATAGTAATGCTGAATAGTGCCCCATCCGGGCTCTTTCATCAGTTGTTTGTTGGCGTTTTTCTGTAAAGCTTCAGCTGCATAAACTGCCCATTTACTGTTGCCTTCGAGGGTAGCAGTGGCGGCCATGAAATGCTGATTGTGCGGAAAATAAGCCAAGGGGTATGCGCCCTGCGCATTACAGGAGGTCACATAAGCACTGTCTACTTTGATGGCTTCTATATTGGCCAGAGTACCTTTATGATAATCCCCTGTCCTGATATACACGTGGGATGGCATGTGTATTAAATGACCTGCATTTGGGACAAGCCCTTGGTCAAACAGCTCAGCGCTCATCAAGGCTCGTTCCGGCGTATTTGAGGCTTCTACGACATGAATGTAAAAATGATGCGCACCAGGGTGTTTAGGGTACTGTGCAATACAATTTTTCAAAATCGAAATGATTTCAGGAGTCCATTCCCTGTCATTTCCTTCTTTGTCTTGTAAATCCCAGGGGTGTAGGTTCATTAATGATTCGGCATAAAGTACGCTTACATCTGCATCATTGGGATATTTGTAATAAAGCGCCTTCATAGCGCCGGCATAGGCCAAATCCAATGGGTACCTATCCTCTAAAGGGTCATTTACGTATCTTTTGGAAAGTGCTTCAATAAGATCCCTTTCTTTTTCTGTTGTATTATTATTTCTCGAGCGCTTTATTGCCTCCAGAATGGCCTTGTAAGCACGCTCGTAGTTATCATTTTCCATACCGGCATTGTAGTTGGGGCCAAGTACATAAGCATAGCCCCAAAACGCCATGGCACAGCTAGGATCGATCTTAGTGGCATAATAAAACGAACGTGCTGCTTCGGCATGATTAAAACCATAGGCCAATACAAGACCCTGGTCAAAATACTTTTGAACCAATGTGTCTTTGGTGGATATGGGAAAGTGTAAATCTCCAAGACCTTCAAACAAGGGTGCTTTATTGCTTCCATTGTACCACCCTCTATCTGTTGTCACAGGAGCACACATGACCGTAGAAGCGACCAAACCCTTTTCTTGTTTTTTATTTGAATTTTGACATCCAAATAAAAAAAACAGGAGCATTGTTAAAATAATATATTGTTTCATAATGTCTGTTTTTATTGGTCACACGTTTAGATAGAGTGCTGCCACAGTTGGAGGGGATTTTCCCCTGCGGGGCAACCTACCCGCTTCCCTCTCAGGACGGTGCGCTTGCCGTTGTATTCCACGAAGCAGGTGATGAGTATAGGTACGGTAACATTGGCTTCAATCAACTGGAAGTTGATGCTGCATTCGATTTTGACCGCCCCGCTCATAAACAATTGGCTTTTAGCATCTTCAGCAATGATACAAGGTAGCAAATACAAGCCGGATACGCAAGGCCTTAGTGATCCTTCTTGTCGAGAAGTGTGAATTTGGTGGAATCTGCCTGAATAAAAAAGGCCTCCACGCTATCGTAAAGACCATTTTTGAATTTTGTTGGTCGTCTTTGACCTTGTTTTGTAGCGTGGACGGGAAATTCTTTGAACACCTGATGGATTTTTTGGTGACTTTTGAGAATATTTTGGATGAAAACCGGCCAATAAAAAATGAGCATAAACCACCGCCATTCAGAAAGAAAAAGAGATTAAGACCATAATGCGAACAGCAACAATTTAAATCCGCTTGTACGGAAAAGTGTTCAAAATCCCGGCTCATAACCTCCATTAATCTGTAATCTGTAGGTAAGATAATACTGCCTTGCAGACCCAAGCCTTACAATGCAAAATTTGAATTTTTGGTGAGAATAGTTAAAAACTATAAGTCCTTCAAAAAAATCTCTACAACCTCTGATCTTGCCTATATTGATTGCTATTAGGGTCGATCGTGAAATAACGGCCAAACAGCGTATTTTGTATACGCTGATGAAATGTACTTTGGTCAATAGGGAGTTCTCTTCCATCCCATAAATTATCCGTTTCAAGTAAAGCCGGATTAATTTCAAAAACATTAGGTTCCTCACTATTATGATGTAAATACCCTAAGAAATAATGAGGCAATAAACCTCCTTTTAAGGTAACTTCTTCTTGATTAGGGAAAAAGCTTCTTTCGTATACGGGAAGACCAATTGCTTCCATATCAATTTTTCTTTTCAGTATCCGCGAATTGGGAACACTCAAAACCCCTTCATATTGATTAGGCACCCAACCAAAGAGAATCAATGGATTACGACTATCTTCATTTTCTCCTTTCCACGCAAATCTATATGCTTGAGAAAAATTAGATGTTGTACTTAGGAGGAATGATGAAGCGTAGTATTCACTTTTACTGATATGGTGCAAGAGAGCTAGGTAATAATCCCGGATTATTATTTGCTGTTGGGGAGTAACCCTTTCGATTATATCTAAAAATACCTGTTCATTGTTCTGATTGCGGAAAAAAGCTACTACATTTTCTTCTCTCGCCCGAAATCCTACTGTTGCCATTCTAACGGGGCCAAACGGGAACTCTCTATGAAGCAACTTCGATAGCATTTGAAATATAAGACGAAAGACATTGTTGCCCGCTTCCGCGATACCTATTTCATTTGTACCCGGTAAGCCGGAATCGATAAACATACGTGCCTTTGCGCCCAAAGTAAACATTGAATTTGGGAAATCGCCTTCAAAATGATTATCACTTACACCATAAAGTAATTGAAGTTTGTCTTTTTTGTCCCCACGATATATAAACTTATCGTTTCCTCTGTAGATTTTATTAATACAATCAAAAAAATGCTTCTTTTGTGAATCGGACAATTGGTTGCCGTCTATTCTGAGGGAATATGCATAGTAATTGGGTGTTATATCTGCATTTTTCATACTGTAAAATTATAATTAATCCAGCTCATACACTTCTGATAAGAAAATATTGAGCTCGGTAAACATCTCATCCAAACAGGTATAAACCCGAAAATTAGGCGGATACCGATACAAGTGCGATAAAAACATTGGCATCAAAGCAAAAGATATCTTCCGCCCAATGTTCTTTGAGTTCCGATGCGTTTAATTTGTAATATTCACTAAACCTATTTTTCATACCTTGTTCCGTATAGCTATTTAGAACTTCGATGATATTCTTTTATTAGTATTTACCTTTCAAACAACCTTAGATATTCCTCAAAAACAAATATCCTGTTGCGTTTATATCCGGTTTGTTCTTTCAGTATTCCGAGATTATCGAAATCTTTGATTAATGTATTTGCCGTCTGTTTTGTTACTTCAAGTTGGGTCATCACATCGGAAACGGTAACCACAGGCTTACTGTACAGGTAAGTCAGCAATGCCTTCGCATTCGGTAGCCTTTTACCCAACGACACAATGGTATCTTTTTCCATTTTATCACGTAACGCGATAATTTTAGTAAATGTGTCTATGGCATTTTTGGCTGTTTCAATGATACCCACCAAAAAGAATTTTAACCATTGCTCCATCTTGTTATTCAGGGAAACAGCCATCAAATTGTTATAATAGTGCTGCCTGTTTTTCTCAATAAAATCGGATAAATATAAGGTTGGCTTACTCAACACTTTTTGATTGATCAGGTATAAAGTGATAAGCAGCCTTCCCATTCTCCCATTCCCATCCAAAAAGGGGTGTATGGCTTCAAATTGATGATGAGCTATTCCGATTCTTATTAAGTGGGGAACCTTTATATCTTCGTTATTCAGAAATTTTTCCAAGTCCGCTATGCAATTAGGCACAAGTGTATGGTGTGGAGGCACAAATACAGCATCGTTGATGGTTGCACCGCCAATCCAGTTTTGACTGGTACGGAATTCACCGGGCAGCTTATTTTTCCCCCGCACGCCCTTCAATAAAATTCTGTGGGCATCCCGTATCAGCCGGGAAGACAACGGTAGCTGTTCCAAACGCTTAATGGAATGGTTCATCGCTTCAATGTAATTTTGCACTTCCTGCCAGTCGTCTTTCTGTTCCGGGCTGATGTCCTTTGCTTCCATTATCGCCTCATCCATCTTTGTCCGTGTTCCCTCGATACGGCTGGATTGCGTAGCCTCCTTTACAATATGCATCCGGATAAAAACATCCACATCCGGTACGAAAGAGGAAAAGGCGTTCAGTTCTCCAAGCCTTAGATTTGCTTCCTCCAAAAGTGTATTTATCTCAGGGTTTGTTATACCCCATTCCTTATTTATGGAGTTCGGATTAAAACTCTGATATCCATATTGTTTGCTAAAAGTTCCAGCTTTGTAATCTTTTATAGTCATGGTCAATGTCAAATTTACTAAAAATAATTTTAGTCAACGAAAACCAACATTTCTTGACTATAAATTTCCATAGTCAAAGATGAGCTTTTATTTTCTCGTTGACGTATGGTTCAGTTTACATGCTATTTGGTAGGTACTGTATTTCGAACCGGATATTGTTTTTCAAGATGCCAAATGCACAACTTAAATATAGAGCTGTTTTCCTGAAATTTAAATGTTAAAAAAATCTACAAGAAGTGCTAACCTTGAAAATCAAACAATATTATTTATATGAAAACCGCTTATTTATATATCCGTGTCAGCACGGACGAACAAAAAAGAAAGGGTTACTCTTTACCAGAGCAGGAGGACAGGCTGTTAAAATATTGTGAGTACAACAATATTGAAGTCAAGGGGATTTATCGAGAAGACTTTTCTGCCAAGAATTTCAACCGACCTGAATGGAAAAAGTTAATTACAATAGTAAAAAACAAATCAAAAGAAGACAAGAATATACTATTCATCAAATGGGACCGGTTCAGCCGGAATATTGAGTATGCATACGAGATGATAGGTCTACTTCGAAAATACAAGACAACTGCAATGGCAATTGACCAACCCATAGATTTTTCGGTATCCGAAAGCACCGTCATGCTTGCCGTTTACCTGTCAGTCCCGGAAGCAGAAAACCGCAGAAGGGCTATGAATACGGCAAACCGCATGCGACGCGCAAAGCAGACGGGCAGATATCCCAGCAAAGCTCCTTTGGGTTTCATCAACCTGACAAAAGTGGATGGTAAAAAAATTATTGCTCCCAAGCAACCCGAGGCAGGTATCATAAGATGGGTTTTCCACCAACTTGCTAAGAACATACACAGAATAGAGGATGTCAGAAAGATGGCTGAAGAGAGGGGGTTGAAATGCTCTCGATCTCATTTCAATAGGATTATTCGTAATCCAGCTTACTGTGGTCTTATTCCAATAAAACTCGATGCACAAGAACAGCACATCGTAAAAGGGATTCACGATCCCTTGGTTTCAGAAGCACTGTTTTATGAGGTTCAGCGAATCATCACAACAAAGAGGAAAGTCACCGCTAAAAAAGACGATCTGAAGGCAATGTTTTTCTAAAAGGATTTTTGGTCTGTCCCCTTTGTGGTCGAAATCTACGCGGAAGCTTTTCCCAAGGCAAAACAAGAAAATACCCATACTACCATTGTTATGGCAGATGTAGAACAAGAATAAATGCTTCTCTTCTAAATGAACGATATCAGGATACACTTCAACAATTGGTGCTTTCTAGTGGGGCAGTCGATCTATTCAACCGCATTTTAGAAGATTGGAATACAAAAACACAAAAAGCCGAATTTCTACAGGAACGGAACATGGTCGTCAGGAAGCTAAACGAACAGGAATCTATCCTTTCCCAAGCCAGAAAGTTGTTTGTGGGTGCGATATTAAAACTCGATGACTACACCGAATTAAAAAGGGAGTGCCATACCAATTCCAAATGCCTGAAAAGGGAACTACAAGATATCAATATTAAATTAGGGAATATTGATAAACAGATCTATTCCAAAAAACAAGTCGTTTGTGAATATTTTCCAGGGATTCCCAAGCTTGGATACAGCGGATAAAAAGCATCTTGTCAATCTCATTCCGCCACTTAAAGTTGACTTCCAAACGGGAGATATCTCTTTGGATTTAAACAGTGTATTATCAAAAATACTACGAACAAAAGGACACGCAAAAAACAGTTAATATGAATTTCATAGATAAAAGGATTTCCGGTAAAAAAACAATTACTATTTTAGCAAAAAATGGTATCCACGTAGACGATAGTGAGGCCGCTGTTATTCTAGACTTTCTGTATCTAATGGCCAAAAATCACACAAAACCGGATGAAGAAAAAGACATCAAAACCCTAAAGAGACATCGAACTCTGGAAAAAATGCCATAACGTTCTCTTCTGGAAGGCTTTTAAGAGAATCCTAGCAAAAACCCCAAAGATTTTGACTGCAAATATCGAACTCTAAATAATCCGATTATAAGAGCTTGGTTATTAGGCCTTTATTACCCTAAAAAAAGGAGATTTCTAATCAGTGAAATCTCCTTAAGTAGCCCCGACGGGAATCGAACCCATATCTAAAGTTTAGGAAACTTCTATTCTATCCGTTGAACTACAGGGCCAAATAAATTGGAACGCAAACTTAGATAATTTTCCTTGGATATGCAATTACTAAAAACGATAAGAAGGTGTATTTAAATGGCGTATTTAGCCGATCGCTCCCTGAGTGAATTTGCTTTTTATACCTCAAAAGCCAAAATCTGTTTGATCTCACGGAAGTAGAAATGCCTATAATAAGCCTATTTTGATAATCAATATCACATCACTGTAAATATAGCTTTTATCTATAAGCATATAAACAAATAAGATACTTTTCAGTGCGATAAAGCCTTATCTTTGCAGCACAAAACGAAAAAATATTTTTATTATGAGCTTAGTAGGTAAAAAATTCCCAAACATTACTGTTGACGCCATGGACCACATGGGCGATGATTTAAGAATTAACGTATTAGAAGAAGCTACAAAAAAAGGAAAAAAAGTATTATTATTCTGGTACCCGAAAGATTTTACTTTTGTTTGCCCTACGGAGTTACACGCTTTTCAAGAAGCTTTACCAGAATTTGAGCAAAGAAACACTATCGTCATTGGAGCGTCTTGCGATACAAATGAAGTTCACTTTGCATGGTTAAATACAGCTAAAGATAATGGAGGTATCGAAGGAGTAACTTACCCTATTTTAGCAGATACCACACGCAACTTAGCCAATGTATTGGGTATTTTAGATATACAAAAAGCTGCTTATGATGAAGAATTAGATTCTTTGATTATTGAAGGTTCTAATGTAACTTTCAGAGCTACTTACTTGGTAGATGAGGATGGAAAAGTATTTCACGAAAGTGTAAATGACATGCCTCTTGGCCGTAATGTTAAGGAATATATCCGTTTAATTGATGCTTATTCACATGTACAAAAATTCGGAGAAGTATGTCCTGCTAACTGGGAAGAAGGGAAACAAGCAATGAATGCAAATCGCGAAGGTGTAGCAAACTACTTGTCCGCAAACTAAATTGATTATGCTACAAGAATTAGAACAAGATAATTTAGCAGCTATCGTTGGTGACCATGATATTGTTTTAGTACAGTATGCAGCCACATGGTGCGGTAATTGCAAAATCATGAAACCAAAATTTAAAAAATTGGCTTCAGAAAATGAAAATATTCCGTTTATAATCGTTGACGCGGAGAAACTTCCAGAATCAAGAAAGTTGGCAAATGTTTCAAATCTACCGACTTTTGCAGCGTTTAAGGGAGGAAAGCTGGTTAATCAGGTACAAACGAATAAACTGGATGCCTTAACACAATTAGTAAATGAAGTTACCAGTAATTAAACATCTAACGCAGTTCATCGAAGAAAACGATGAAGACTTTGTTATCGAGACAATAGAAACACTTGAGTCATTAACGGAGGTTCCTTCCTTAAAAGATGAAGAGCTGGATGTTATCGGTGAGCTGATATCCAATATGTATGGGGCTGTTGAAGTTAATAAATTAATTCAAGAGCAGGGTATGGATAAAAAAGATGCCCTCAATGCATTTATGACGCGCGTATTGGGATCCATTGATAAATAACCTCATCTTTTCTAAAGATGAAAAAACAGTGGAAGCAGAGATCTCTGCTTCCACTGTTTTTTTTACATCTTTACACACGCTCAATTACTTAAAAAGTATAAGATTCAAAGTATCAGCTTTTTCCACAAAACAGTGTTGAAAACTCTACTTATTGTTGAAAACTAATTTACACAAAAGCCTTAATTTTCGTAAATTTACTAATGTTAAAGGTTAATGCTTTAAGTCGCTTTTCAACACCTCAATAGTATTTTTGACTAACGCAGCGATGCGTCATTCAGTAAAGCCTAACTTAAAGAATAAGAATTTTTTAATTGTTAATTTACAAAGACCGCCGCACATTATTTGTGCGGCGGTCTTTGTCTTAAGGCTTTTTTTTACCTTTGAGGCAAAATCATATCCAAAAATGAAACCGAGATGTAAATAATGTTCACACACAGGGGAATGATTATTTACATCAAGCTCTCATTAACCATTAAAAAGAAAATAAACAGATGAAATCATTGGCAAGCGATAACTACGCAGGTGTTATTCCAGAAGTAATGAATGCACTCATTATAGAAAATCAATCCCATGCCCCAGCTTATGGAAACGACCAAACAACGAAGCAATTAAAAGAAAAATTTACGTCCCTTCTTGAGCAAGCATTTCATCTACACTTAGTTTTTAATGGAACAGGCGCCAACTTATTCGGCCTAAGCACTTTAGTAAAACCTTACAGTGCCATTCTGTGCGCAGAAACGGCCCACGTTTACGTAGATGAATCCACTGCTCCCGACACGCTCTTGGGTTCTCGACTCACTCCCCTTCCCATAAATAACGAAGGTAAACTCACTCCATCCGTTATCAAACAGTCTGTTAAACGTCGTGGAGACCTTCATCACCCTCAAATCAGTGTATTAAGCATTACGCAGCCTACCGAGTACGGAACGTTATATACGCTTGATGAGTTGAAAGAAATAAAGCAGATTGCGGAAGAGTGTGACCTGCAACTACATATAGATGGTTCCCGGATTTTTACAGCTATCACCGCGCTGAACTGTAGCCTTCAGGATATAGTAAATGTCAGTGGAGTAGACGTACTATCAGTAGGAGGAACGAAGGCGGGCCTGCTATATGGTGAGGCGGTGTTAATATTCAAAACTGAAATCAGGGATAGTTCATTTTTGCATAAAAGAAGTATGCAATTAGCCTCCAAAAACCGTTTTATAGCAACACAATTCATGGCACTACTTAATCAAAACACCTACAAAAAATATTGTGAAACAACCATTCACCGAGCAAAACAACTTGCTGCCGTTTTATGTAAGTATCCTGCCGTTACAATCACCAAACCTGTAGAAGTGAATGCCGTTTTTGCTACTATCCCAGAGAAATGGATACAACCGCTTCAAGAGATTTTATTCTTTTATGTTTGGGATGAAGCTATTCATGAAATTAGATTGATGTGCTCTTTTGACACCACCGAAGACGAAATTGATTTATTTGACAAGAAGCTTGCAGAGTTAAATCAAGATAGTATCGTATCAAATTCGTAAATTCGCAAGGTATGTCAGATATCATTCAATTACTACCCGACTCGGTAGCCAACCAAATTGCGGCAGGAGAGGTAGTACAGCGTCCGGCATCCGCAGTTAAAGAACTCATTGAAAATGCCATAGACGCAGGTGCGGATAGAATTCAGTTAATCATAAAAGATGCAGGTAAATCACTCATCCAGGTAATCGATAATGGTTGTGGTATGAGTATTACAGATGCACGCCTTTGCTTTGAGCGTCATGCCACTTCCAAGATTAGAAAGGCTGAAGACCTATTTGCGATACGCACTATGGGCTTTCGGGGAGAAGCAATGGCTTCTATTGCTGCCATTGCACATGTAGAGCTTAAAACCAAAAGACATGAAGATGAGCTGGGTACCGCCATTATCATCGAAGGTAGCCAGGTAGTAAGCCAAGAACCTGTGGCCTCACCTTCCGGCACAAGTATCAGCATAAAAAACCTATTTTTCAACACGCCGGCGCGGCGGAACTTTCTTAAAAGTAATCCCGTTGAGATGCGCCATATACTGGAAGAATTTCAACGGCTGGCCTTGGCTCACCCCAAGATTTTCTTCAGTTTACACAGTGATGGCAACGAAGTGTTTCATTTACCTTCCGAAGGATTAAAACAACGCATCATACACATCTTTGGCAACAATTATAACCAACGTTTGGCACCGGTTGAAGAAGCTACCAGTATCATCAATTTAAATGGATTTATTGGCAAACCAGAGTATGCCAAGAAAACCAGAGGTGAGCAGTATTTTTTTGTTAATAACCGATTCATAAAAGACCCCTACCTCAATCATGCAGTATTGAATGCATATGAAGAAATTCTGCCTGCTGAAAGCTATCCACTTTATGTGTTATTTATCGAGATAGACCCCGCTCAGATAGACATTAACGTACATCCCACTAAAACAGAAATCAAATATCAGGATGAACGTTCCATTTACGCGATCATTCGTTCGGCAGTAAAACGATCCTTAGGGAAATATAACATTACACCCACACTGGATTTTAACCAGGAAACAGGTTTTAGCCACATGATCTCACAAAAGAAAACAGAGGATATTGTGCCGCCTACCATCAGTTTTAATCCGCAGTTTAATCCTTTCGAAACGGGGCCCAAACAAGAAAGAAGAGAAAGTTATGCACAGTCATCGGAGAAAAAAAGTGGTATCCCACAGAACTGGGACACACTTTATCAGATCGCGCATAAACAAGAGCATCAACAGTTAACCTTTGATCAAGCTGAGTCTGAAACAGAAGCGGGTTCAGGGGATATGCAGGAGAAACCCGCCGGTAAGCTCATTTTTCAAATCCACAATCGTTTCATTTTGTCACAGATCCGCTCGGGATTTATACTCATCGATCAGCAGGCTGCGCATGAGCGTATTCTTTTTGAACGCTTCTTACAGCAATTAGAGAATCATCAGGGGGCAAGTCAGCAAAGCCTTTTCCCGCAGACTATTCATTTAAATCCGTCAGATTTTGAGCTGATAAACGATTTATTGCCCGATATCCACGCTTTAGGTTTTCAGATCAGAACATTTGGAAAAAACACCTTCGTCGTGGAGGGGATTCCTGCCGACCTGGGAAATGGTATAAGCGAATCGCAGGTACTCGAACAGTTGTTAGAGGCTTATAAAAACAATCAGGTCGAACTGAAATTGGACAAACGCGAAAATCTAGCAAGGAGCCTTGCCCGAAACGCCTCGATAAAAGCGGGAGTCTCACTAGGTGCAGACGAAATGAATGATATTATCGACAGACTGTTTGCCTGTTCATCGCCCAATATATCATTGAGCGGTAAACCTATAATTATTACCTTTACCCTAAAAGATCTCTTAGAAAAATTTGATAAATAACTGATAAAGAAGATATGTTCAATAATCCTTCATCCCCCTTTAGCGGAATTCCACCAGTCGTAAAAAACTTGCTGATCATGAATATCGTATGTTTTATAGGCAGCGAACTCATTTTCCCAAGAGCCACCTATCTTTTTGGCGTTTATTACCCGGATTCTCCCGCTTTCCATTGGTGGCAAATATTCACCTATATGTTCATGCATGGCGGGTTTACACATATCTTATTCAATATGTTTGCTCTGTTTATGTTTGGCCCTGTTCTTGAGCAAATTCTGGGCCCTAAGAAATTCATAAATTATTATTTAATTACCGGATTGGGAGCGCTCGCTTTGCAATTTGCCGTACAGGCGTATGAAGTAAATGCTTTAACAGGAACAATCGCAGCCAGTCAACATATGGATGTAAATGTCATACAGCGATCAGCAACTGGTTCTGCATTGCAAGATTTAAACCAAGAACAGATCAACACATTATTATCTGTTTATGTAATTCCTATGGTTGGTGCTTCTGGAGCGATTTTTGGCTTGCTCGTGGCTTTCGGATATCTCTTTCCCAATACCGAATTATATCTCATGTTTATCCCAATCCCTATAAAAGCCAAGATATTTATTCCAATTTATATTATATTGGAATTGTTTTTGGGTGTTTCTAGGTTTGCCGGTGATTCGGTGGCGCATTTTGCACATTTAGGAGGTGCACTGTTTGGATTTATCCTGATTAAGCTCTGGGGGATAAAGCGCCCTGGAATATGGGGTTAATGACTTTCAAGACATAAAGAAAACTATCAGTACATTATGAAGAAATCATTTTTAGGCGAAATTTATTATAAAGCATTTAAATCAGGGAATCCCCTGCATTTTTTTATCGCTATTAACACGCTTATCTTTCTACTATTAGGCGTCATTGCACTCATAGATTTCTTTGCAAAAACATCCATAAATTCTTTACTAATTACACAACTCTCTCTGCCCGCCGATCTAGGTGCACTCGTCTATAGGCCCTGGTCTCTTATTACATACATGTTCACACAGCAGGCTTTTTTCCATTTTCTTTTTAACATGTTATGGCTATACTGGTTGGGATTAATTTTCTTAGACTTCCTTAACAGCCGGCAATTTATTTTTACCTATTTAGCAGGGGGATTGGCCGGGGCGGCTCTCTTTTTGCTCCTTTACAATCTTGTTCCTTCATTCAATACAGATCAGGCCATTCTTATTGGCTCTTCTGGAGCTGTTTATGCTGTTGTGGTGGCAACCGCAACGCTAATGCCCGATTATACAATCCGGTTACTCTTCTTTGGAAATGTTCGATTGAAGTATCTGGCGCTAGCTTTCATTATACTGAATATTTTAGGGTTAAATGGCGCCAATATCGGCGGTAATCTTGCTCACTTAGGAGGAGCTCTTCTAGGTTTTGTTTATATATTGCAATTAAGGAAAGGCAATGATTGGAGCAAATCATTTACGAGAAAAAAGAGAAGTTTACGTGTTATCAAAAATGATAGTCCACGTAAAAGTAAAACCACGTTCACCAATCAGGAGTATATCGATAGCATTTTGGATAAAATATCACAATCTGGTTATAACAGTTTAAGCAAAGCCGAAAAGGAAGCTTTATTCAATGCAGGTAAACAACAGGATCAGGACTAGCTTATTCAAATGGGAACCAAAAGACGGAAAAAGGAGAAAGGGATAGACACAAAGAACTTCATTTTGCTTGGAATTAACATTCTCTGCATACTATTTCTGTTTTTCAGTTATATCGCTCCCTATATAGATCCTCAAACGTTCTGGTTCTTTGCTTTCTTCGGTCTTGGTTATCCCATATTTCTTCTTGTAAACCTTATTTTTGTAGTGCTTTGGATGATAAAAAAATCGATGTATGCTCTTTTGCCTATCATCGCCATTGCGATGGGTTATATTCCCTTAAAAAAGCACCTTGGTTTCCATAGCAAACCCCAAGAAGAAGTTATCAGGCAGCCAGATTCTTCATCGTTAAGGATATTAACCTATAACGTGCATCTCTTTCGAGAAAAAGATGATGATGTTGAGCCGAAAACAAAAGAAGCAATCACTTCACTGATTCAATCCGTATCTCCCGATATTGTATGTTTGCAGGAGTTTTACACACGTAAACGCGGCAAACATAACATCAAGCGAAATATGGCTCCGGCTTTGGGTTTACCTTATAGTTATTTCCATCCGGTAATCGAAAACGAATATGAAGCTTACGGTCTTATTATATTATCACGTTTTCCTATAAAAAACGCCGGTGTTATCCCTGATTATAGAGGAAGAAAAACATTAAACCGTGCCATATATGCGGATATAGTAAGGAATGGACACGCCTTTCGGGTATATAATATTCACCTTCAGTCGATCGGATTCCAACCAAAGGATTATGCCTTCGTTAGGGAGGTACAGAAACATGCTTTTGAAAAAGAGAATCTAGCGTCCACCAAAAGAATTGGTTTCCAGTTAAAGAGAGCCTTTCATGAACGGAGCGAGCAAGCAAAACATGTGAAGGAAGAGATTGATCGTTGCAGAAAACCGGTTATCATTACAGGGGATTTTAACGATACTCCTCTGTCTTTTGCGGTAAATAAGATTTCCCATAATATGAATAATAGCTTCCAAGAGAAAGGGCGGGGATGGGGAATAACTTATAATGGGGAGTTTCCAAACTTCCAAATAGATTATATTCTTTCATCAAAGACCTTTAAAGTTACCCATTACCAAATACTGAAGAAGAAATTATCTGATCATTACGCCGTGTGGAGCGATTTGAAACTTTAATGTAGCATGACGGTGCTGGCAAGACTTTATTTACAATAATTTCTTAAATTCGCAAACCATCGGGGTGAATACAGGAAGAGCATTATCCACTTGTAAAACATGATGCATTAAAACAACAAAACGAATGAGTACCGATTTAGTCATTTATAATACGCTTAGCCGAAAGAAAGAAATTTTTGATCCCATCAACCCTCCATTTGTAGGCCTCTATGTGTGTGGACCAACCGTGTATAGTGATGTTCATCTTGGAAATTGCCGTACTTTCGTTTCTTTCGATCTTATTTACCGTTATCTATTATATCTTGGTTATAAGGTACGTTATGTACGTAATATTACAGATGCCGGTCATTTGGAAGGCGATCGTGATGAAGGGGACGATAAATTTGCCAAAAAAGCAAAACTCGAGCAATTGGAACCAATGGAAATTGTACAGAAGTACACCATAGGTTTTCACGATGTATTGAGACTCTTTAATACCCTTCCTCCAAGCATTGAACCAACGGCTACCGGCCATATTTCAGAGCAGATTGAAATGGTGAAACAAATCATCGAAAATGGCTTTGCCTACGAAGTAAATGGCACCGTCTATTTCGATGTTGAAAAATATAGCAACAGCAACGATTATACCATCTTAACCAATAGGCAGCTGGAAGATATGTTAAATAACACCCGCGAACTGGGTGGACAGGATGAAAAAAAAGGCAGGCTTGACTTTGCCTTATGGATCAAGGCAAAACCGGAGCATATTATGCGTTGGCCTTCTCCATGGGGTGTTGGATTTCCTGGTTGGCATATCGAATGTTCTGCCATGAGCAGTAAATATCTAGGAAACCAGTTTGATATTCATGGTGGCGGCATGGATTTGGCAGCAACACATCATACAAACGAGATTGCACAATCACAAGCCTGCAACCATACCAACCCGGCAAAGTATTGGATGCATACCAATATGCTTACCGTTAATGGAGCGCGCATGTCTAAATCGGCTGGTAACGGATTTCTTCCACGAGAACTTTTTACGGGCAGCCATCCCTTGTTAAAAAGAGGCTATTCGCCCATGTCGGTGCGTTTTTTCATGTTACAAGCCCATTATAGAAGCACTTTGGATTTTTCCAATGAAGCCTTGGAGGCTTCTGATAAAGGATACAAACGCTTAATGAATGCTATTTCACTACTCCCTAAACTCAAAACATCAGCGACATCTGATGTCCATATAGATGAAATCAAGGCCCGGTGCATAGCCGCCATGAATGACGACTTTAACAGCCCGGTATTAATTGCAGAGCTTTTTGAAGTAGTACGAATTATTAATAGCGTCTATGATCACAAAACAAAAATTGACGAAAATACATTGCAGCAAATGAAGGTATTGGTGGAGGATTTTGTTTTCAACATCCTCGGCTTAAGGGACGAAGGCAATGATGATCATGGCGATTTAGAGAAAATTATGAATTTTGTGATCAAACTGCGCCAAGATGCAAAAGCCGCAAAAGATTATGCTACTTCGGATTTGATTCGGAATGGCTTACAAGAAATTGGCATTCAGCTGAAAGACAGTAAAGAGGGTACGATTTGGAGCAAATCCTGACAAGAAAACTTGGCATCAAATTGGTAGAACACAACCCTTTAATTTTAAGTAAAAAATAATGTTAAGATTTATTCTTATTACTTGTTACATCACTTTTTCCGCTTTTGGAGTTTTTGCTCAACAAGATCCTACAGAACAAGTTAATCAGCTCATTACGGCTGAATACAATATGTCTATCCTTGCCGCGAAAAGAGGTGTCTTGGCTGCATATAAAACCTTTGGTGACGAAAACACCATTTTCTTCAGTCCAGCCCCCACCAATGCTCAGGTATATTTAAAGAGCAAACCCGAGATTCCGGATGTGATGACGTGGAAACCTATCTATGCGAAAGTATCGAAGAGCGATGAATGGGGATTTACAACCGGCCCTATCAGCTGGCAGAGTGTTGGGTTTAAGAAAAAATATGGAGAATACCTCTGCTTATGGAAAAGAGATCGCAAAGGTGAATGGAAAATAGCTTACCGCGCCATAAGCGAACACGGGCAGCCTTCTAACAATGTGAATACGGTATTCGAAAGCCCGGAAGACAATAGATACCGCAAATCCAGATCAAAGGCACGTCTACGGCAACGGGAGGATATTATACTGAGTACCGATCAGCTTTTTGCCACCATTTTAAAAGCCGACAATCAGACCGCTTTTAATGAGTTCCTTACTGAAAATGCGCGTATTTATTTACCAACATATAATCCCATTATTGGTTTAGGCAACATCAAATCAACTTTAAAAAAGCAGGATATAACGATAGAAAGCTCCGAAGATAAAGTAGATCGGGCCTATAGTGGAGAATTAGCCTTTAGTCAGGGGGATGCAACCATCAGAAAAGGCGACAAGCTTACCAAATGTTACTATATCAGAATCTGGGAATTACAAGATGACGCTATGTGGCGGGTATCTGTAGACATGTATTTTGAGAAGTAAGTAAAAGAGTTATTTACTTACTTCTTTGTGCTACGTCTTGTCCTTCCTTTACCCATTCCTTGAGTTCAGCACAAGTAGCGAATTCATCATCAATGCGGATAAAAGTTGTTTTCCTACGCTCCTCAAACCACTCGCTTACTACTCTATTCAATTTATCATCTTCTGCTAGATCTTTAATTTTGGCATAGTCTGTATCCAAAGACGCTTGATGTGGCTCCGTACGGGATTTTAAATACAGGAATCTATATCCCTCTTTCTTTGTTTGAGGATCTGAAAAAACAAAAGGTTTAGAATATTGGCCGGCTTTCAATGTGTCCAAAGCCGAGAAATCGGCAGCATCCAACTGGTCGATCGGAATATAAGTAGTACGACTTTGCTGATTCCGCGCATTCAACATCATTCCTCCGTTATATTTAGTCATTTCATTGCCCGAATATAAAGCAGCAGCAGTAGAAAAAGGCATTTTACTATCTTTTACCTGTGTATAGATACTGTCTATCTGCTGTTTAGCTCTTTCCATACTCTGCGCGTTCGGTTTCACACCAATAAGGATATGTCTGGCTCTTACCTGCTCTCCCCGTCGTTCCAACACCTGCATGAAATGGTACCCATATTCAGACTCAAAAACATTTGAGATTTCTCCGGGTTTCAACCGAAAAGCAACAGATGTAAATTCCTTTACCATACTGCTCCTATCGAAGAAGCCTAAATCACCTCCTGAAGAAGCCGACCCAGGGTCTTGAGAATACAAGCGAGCCATTGTTCCAAAATCATCCCCTGCTTTAATCCCCATTCGTAAAGACTCTGCCCGATCGTAAAATGGCTGCTTTTCTTCCTTTGTTAATTTTGGAAAAACAACCAATTCGCCCACTTCAACCTCTGTATTGTAATTTGGTAAACTGTCTTTCGGTATTTTTTCAAAATAACGTTTCACTTCCAACGGTGTTACCCCTGTTTTTTCCGTGATCTTACCCTGCATCCGTTGCGCAATCAATTGCTCTTTCACCGCTGGGCGCATTTCCTCTTTATACTGAAGCAAAGAGCGATTTAAGAATTTCTCTAATTGTTCTTGCCCCCCAGCTTGCTGAGTCATATAACGCAATCTATTATTGATGTTATCGTCTACCTCATCTTCCGTTACTTCGATGGAGTCGATAACCGCCTGTTGTGTTAATAGCTTATTGGTTAATAATTGCTCCAAAATCATGCATCTTACATTCGGATCAGCACGATTCCCTTCCGATAAATATTGAGCGTATTGCATTTCTATGTCTGACTGGAGAATGATATTTCCACCAACAACAGCCGCTACTTTATCTATCACCCGTACATTCTGAGCTCTTAACATGCCCGTACAGATGATCAGAACCAACACAAACAGACCAGCAAACTTCTTCATTTGTTAAATTTATATTTTTTTATACACTGCAGTTTTAAAGACTGCTAAGTTACACAAATCCATTACACTCCAATCCATATTTAACGAAATTTAACAAGAAAATGCGAAGGCAATCTGCTTTTTCTGTATGTTTGGAAAACATATGTATGAAAAATGGATCATTATTCATCCTATAAAATTAGTTTCTTTTCGTTCATCAAGCAGTTCCCTGTTTTCCTACTGCTATTACTTATCGTTCAAATAATAGGTTTACTCTTCTCTAGTATCTCTTCTCAAGCTGAGTTATTTCTTGCGGTTAATCGGCTACATCATGATGTAGCCGATCAGATCTTTATGGTTATTACCCATCTGGGTGATTGGCCGGTAACCATTTTAATAGCTTTTGTCTTTCTATTTATCAATTGGCGGCATTCGTTGGTGCTGGTGTCAACCATGCTCTATACCGGATTTTTCACACAAGTAATCAAGGCGCTTGTTAAACATCCTAGACCCTTCGTTTACTTTGAAAATTTGGAACCCATTTACACGATAAAGGACTACGTATTGCAAAATTCATTAAGTTTTCCTTCCGGTCATACCACCTGTGTGTTTTCATTGGCCATCACCCTTTCATACCTCTTTGCATCACAGAGAACACGTCCTTGGCTCTTTCTGACGGCTCTCATTACCGCACTATCCAGAGTTTATCTGTCTCAGCACTTCTTTAAAGACCTGTTAGCAGGATCGATGATAGGTACTTTTTTTGCTTTACATCTAATCTGGTTGTTTGAAAGGACCAAATGGTATCATTCGTCGCGCATGAACAGCAGTCTATTAAATAGGCCAAAAAAGTAACAAACTTGCAATTTCTGGATCGAATTACCCATTTTCGCTTGCAACTGGCACTAATTTCTTCTATTTTCGTTGGTATAACTGTTTTAGATGGCTTTGTTAAATACCGATAATCCGTACGCCGTTCGCATTTTGATGGACGATATTGTTTATACTTTCGACACATTCGAAGAAAACAGTACTACCAAAAGCGAAAATATAGCTCAACCCGCTTATTTTAACTTTATTGGAAAAAACAAAAAAGCGATACTGTATCTTGTTGAAAGCGAAAAAGACGATTATTTCTCGCCGGCCGCGTATGATGCCTTTAACAAAACGATCTTGGCACTTGGTCTCACCATGGATGATATTGCCGTATTTAATCTTTCAGGTATAAGTACCGAAACATCCTTTGAAATATTAACAGCTTTTTTCAATCCATCAAAGGTTATTCTAGCTGGATCAAATCCTGAAAGAATAGGGATGCCACATCTTTCATTGAATACGAGTATCCACCTGGATCAGGTGAAGATTCTTTATACCTATTCTTTTGAGGAGATGCTGAACGATATTGACAAAAAGAAACTCTTTTGGCAATCCGTCAAGGCTTTATAATCATTTTATACATAAAATCATACACTACAAGAGCATGCACCACCTCGTATTTGCTACCAATAATAAACACAAATTAGAAGAAGTACAGGCCATGATCGGCTCTTTGTTTACCCTTCAATCATTGGAAAATATCGGTTGCACAGAAGATATACCAGAAACGGAACATACGTTCGAAGGTAATGCGGCGTTAAAAAGCCAATATGTTTTGAGCCATTACCAACTCGATTGCTTTGCGGATGATTCTGGTCTGGAAGTAGAAGCACTAAACAATGAACCTGGTGTATATTCGGCCAGATATTCCGGTTCAAGAGATATGGATCAGAATATAGATCTACTATTATCTAAACTGGAGAACAAGCTTCACAGAAGAGCACGGTTTCGCACGGTGATATCGCTCAGATTAAATGGAGAACATCACTTTTTTGAAGGTCTTATCAACGGTACCATCACCCACAATCGCTCGGGAGAAAAAGGTTTTGGATACGATCCTATCTTTATTCCTGATGGCTTCTCAAAAACATTTGCCGAAATGTCTCCCCAAGAAAAAAACAAGATCAGCCACCGCTCAATTGCCATTCAACAGTTGGTTTCATTTTTAAAATCTCGTTAAACAGTGTAATATGTGCCATCAAAAGCTTGCTCCTCTCCTCATTGCCGTCATTGTGTTGTTTATGCCGAGTTATTGCCTCGCACAAACCTCCTCCAGCAAAAATGCGGCAGCTATCCAGTTAAGAATTCAGAAATTGAATACCTTGGGAAGCGTTTTATATTTTGCTGCCCATCCGGATGACGAAAATACCCGGCTAATTGCTTGGTTAGCCAATGAAAAAAAATACAGAACAGGATACCTCTCACTAACAAGGGGAGACGGTGGACAAAATTTAATTGGAACGGAACAAGCCGAAGAACTGGGATTGGTAAGGACGCAGGAACTCTTAGCAGCCCGACATGATGACGGTGGTGAACAATTCTTTTCTACTGCCAATGACTTTGGCTTTTCTAAAACCTTTGACGAAACTTTTGACATATGGAATAAAGAAAAGATTTTAGGTGATGCTGTGTGGGTCATCCGAAACTTCCAGCCCGACATTATTATTACCCGTTTCCCTGGTGATCCGAGAGCCGGGCACGGGCACCATCAAGCCTCTTCCCTCATTGCCCAAGAAGCCTTCAAGGCGGCAGCTGATCCAACAAAATTTCCCGAACAATTGAAATATGTAAAACCTTGGAAAACAGAAAGAATCCTTTGGAACAGTCATAATTTCAGTAGTGGGAACACTATTAACGAGGGACAGCTTAGTGAGGATTTGGGGCAATATAACCCCTTTTTGGGAAGAACATATAGCGAAATTGCCGCCATTAGCCGTACCAATCATAAAAGCCAGGGCTTTGGTTCCACGCCACAACGCGGAGAATCAAAAGAATATTTTGAGCTTTTAGGGGGCACAGCTCCCAAAACATCTCTTTTCGATGGTATCAATACCACCTGGTCGAGAGTACCGAATGCACAGCAGGTGCAACAATTGATCGATCAGCTGAATAAGAATTTTGATATTCGCCATCCGGCGCATTCCGTAAAAAGCCTCATTCAACTATTGAACGAATTAGAGAAACTTAAAAATGAATATTGGGCAACACAAAAAATACAAGAAGTCAAAAGTCTCCTTTTAGACTGTGCGGGCATTTGGATATCCTGTCAAGCTGATCGCCAAAAATATGCGGTGAATACTTCTGTAAATGTTAACACTCAAGTGGTTGTACAATCACCTAATGTGCAGATTACCTTAACTGCTTTGGCATCAAAGCATCCTGACAACACTCTAAAAGCACCTATTCCATTAGCATATAAGCAATTGGAGCAAGTAATAACAAGCTATGAGGCGAGCTCTTCGACACAACCTTATTGGCTGGATTTACCCCATTCGCTAGGGTCGTTTACCGTAAATCAGCAAACATCGATCGGAAAACCCGAAGCAGAAAATCTGCCAAATATGGTGGCCACATTGAATATAGAAGGGAAAAACATTGATTACACACTGCCCATAACCTATGCATATAACGACCCTGTACGAGGAGAAGTTAAAAACCCTATTATTGTAGCGCCAGCGATAACCCTTAACCTCGATCAAAAGGCCGTTATTTTCAATGGAAACGAACCCAAAAAACTAGAACTTTCTTTTATTGCGAATGCCGATCATGTAAAGGCCGAAGTAACACCCTTGCTTCCCAGCGGCTGGAAGATAGAACCCACTGTGTTCCCCGTTGAACTAGCGCAAATAGATGATGAATTCACAAAAGAAGTAACCATCTACCCAGCTTCGGAAACATCCATAAATGATTCTATTATTTTTACCTTAGCCTATAACGGACATACCGAAACTGCCCGCTCATTAAAAACAATCCGCTACGATCATATTCCGCAAATTACCTGGTTTCCAAAAGCGAGTGCCAAACTAAGTAAGATTGAAACGGGTATCTCTGCCAAACGCATAGGCTATCTTCCCGGAGCTGGAGATTTAGTAGCACAGTCTATGCGTGAAATAGGTTTACGGGTAGATCTGTTAACCGAGAATGACATTATGCATCAGGATCTTTCCCAGTACGATGCTATTATAACAGGAATCAGGATTTATAATGTCAATGAACGTATACGTTATATGCAGGCCAAATTGCTCCAATATGTTGAAAATGGTGGAACACTAGTAGAACAATATAACGTAAACGGAGCGTTAAAAACAGCCGGTATAGGACCTTATCCCTTCCGTATTAGTCGCGACAGGGTCACGAACGAGCAAGCTCCCGTGGCATTTGAAGTGCCCGAACATCAAGTATTACAGTACCCAAACAAAATAACACCAGCCGATTTTGAAGGATGGATACAAGAACGAGGATTATATTTTGCTACAGATGTAGATAAACGTTATATACAACCATTGGCCATGAATGACCCCAACGAACCCGTTAGCCATGGTTCGCTTTTGGTAACAAAGTATGGTAAAGGAAAATATGTGTACACTTCTTTGGCTTTTTTCAGAGAATTACCCGCGGGTATACCCGGGGCTTATAGATTATTTGTAAATTTGCTTGCAAAAGAAAACAACTAAAACATGGAACATCAAGAAGAGAAAAAAATCAACACGGACTCGTTATTTTATTTTATAGGGGCATTTTTCGGTGCATTAACTGGGGGATATTGTGCAGAATCTTTCTGGGGCGTGGTTGGCGGTTTAGTTATTGGTCTATTTATTGGCATGTTTTTCTTAAATGCTTTAGTAAAGCGTAGAAGTGAGGAAGAAGCGGCCTAAAGATAATGGCTTACCCCCCTTTGTGAATAGCTGGCATCAATTTTATTGGTTGGTACTGTTCTGGCTATTTATCCTAATCCTTTTGTTTTACTGGTTCAAAATAACCTTTGAATGAGTTTAATCGACTGGATTGTACTTTTCTGCACACTTTTACTGATTGTTGGATACGGTGTCTTTAAGAGTCGCGGCAATAAAGATATAGATGGTTACCTATTGGGGAGCAAATCGCTCCCATGGTACCACATAGGGTTTTCAGTGATGGCTACACAGGCCAGTGCGATCACCTTTCTTTCTGCTCCGGGGCTAGCCTATACATCGGGAATGAGCTTTGCCCAGTTCTATTTCGGTGTGCCTCTTGCCATGATCGTTTTGAGTATTACTTTTGTACCCATTTTTCATAGAATGCGCGTCTTCACTGCCTATGAATATCTGGAGAAAAGATTTGATATAAAAACGAGGGTTTTCACAGCCTTGCTATTCTTAATTCAAAGGGGGCTCTCAACTGGCATTACCATCTACGCTCCTTCTGTTATCCTTTCCAGCATTTTACAGATTGATGCTACCTATACGACACTATTCATTGGCTTTTTGGTCATTTTCTATACCGTCTACGGTGGCACAAAAGCAGTTTCCTATACCCAATTACTACAAATGGGTATCATTTTTATCGGCTTATTTTTAGCGGGTTTTATGGTAGTACACCTGCTGCCCTCAGATATAGGGCTGGTAAAGGCACTTCATATAGCGGGTAAATCCGGAAGGGCCAATGCTATTGATTTTTCTTTTGACTGGAATAATCAATACACCTTGTGGAGTGGTTTAATTGGTGGTTTTTTCTTACAGCTATCTTATTTTGGCACAGATCAAAGCCAGGTGGGGAGATATCTAACCGGCTTATCTATTAGAGATAGCAGGCTTGGCTTATTGATGAACGGATTGGTAAAGGTACCGCTACAGTTTTTAATATTGATGATCGGTATATTGGTTTTTGCTTATTACCAATATACGCAACCACCTATCTTCTTCAATAAGCTGGAACTAAAGAAAATCGAAAGCAGCCCATATCAAGACGAAGTAAAACAGATCAAGCAAGATTTTAAGCATGTTTTTGATGAGAAACATATACTCATTAATCAATTAAGCCAGGCATTAGACCACCAGCAAAATGAAGAGATAGAGAGAATTCGGGAAAAACTGCTTCAGGCAAACGAAAAAACTTTATCTATCAGGAAGGAATTAACAGATTTAATGGGGAAGAACGATGAAAAGGCAGAAACGAATGATAACAATTACATCTTTCTTCATTTTGTCACAGATAAGTTGCCAAAAGGCCTGGTTGGATTGTTAATTGCTATTATTTTTTTAGCCTCTATGGGGTCTACCGCCAGTGCCCTCAACTCACTGGCTTCAACCTCTGTAGTAGACATCTATAAACGCTTTATCCACAAAGAAGGGAATGATAGTCGATATTTATCGGTTTCGCGCTTAATGACCTTATTTTGGGGCTTGTTTTCGATTGCTATTGCCTTATATGCCAGTAAGCTGGGTAACTTACTGGAAGCGGTAAACATCTTGGGCTCTCTATTTTACGGTACTATCTTAGGTATTTTCGTGGTAGCCTTTTACATGAAGAAGATACAGGGTACCGCCACATTTATTGCAGCTATCATTGCCGAAGTCCTCGTAATTACCTTTTGGATATTAAAATTAATGGCTTTTTTATGGCTCAATCTTGTAGGTTGTGTGCTGGTCATGTTTTTTGCTTTTCTAATTCATTCCGTCATGAAAAGCAAAGAAAAAAGGTTAATATAAAAAATGCATATCAAACAGGTATTGGCATTATGTACCCCTTATTGAACTGTAGCTTTCACTAAATACGGCAGAAGCTCCTTTTGGAAGGATACAAAATACTTACGCACATCACCCACGCTCACCGCGGTGAAAGCGAAGGAGAAAACAATACTTTTACTTGATTTAATCAAAAAGACCAGATTTTCTTGCGGGATATTAGGGTCAATAATACTACTCTCATTAAATGAACTTATCAATAAGTTCTCCAGATCGTCTGAAAGCGTTTTTAGATATTCCTGGGCATTGGCAGATTCACGTATAAAATCCCAACCTATAAATTCATTGCAAATAGTATAGGTTAAACGGCTTACTTTTAATATTAAATCGCTCAGGTAAGTTTCCTGATTCGTTGCTGTACTCGGGTTATGAACTAATTCATCAACACTTACTCGAATATAATCCATCAAGATAGCATGCAAAACCATCTCCTTACTATCAAAATACTTATAAATGGTTGCCTTCGCAATTTTGGCTTTTTTTGCAATTTCGTTCACACTTGTTTTATTATAGCCATAACGCCTAAAGAGATCTTTAGCCGCCCTTTTGATGCTTTCTTTTATTTTATCTGCTTCCATTTAATTAATAACTCTAATAATATTTCCTTCTCTTCTTACCTGGTAGGGCTTTAATGGACGTTTGGCCGGTGCTTTAGAAGGCATTCCATTTCTGATGTCAAACTTTGCTTCACTGCATGGGTCAGCAAGAATGATTCCCGTATCATCCACATTTACCGCGCACCTTTTCTCAGGATTTACGGTACTACACCGGTCATAGGCTACATAACCACTACCCGTATTGTAAACGATAATCCCAGCAATCCCTCCCACAGCCGAAACCGCGTAACCTCCGGATACTTCTAATTGATGGTATTCGTTTACGGAAAAGACCTGGTTTACCACTACCTCCGGAATTCCATAATAATCTTTCTGACATCCCAATAACATCGCTAAGATCAGCACAGGAATTGCGTGATAGCCGAATGTTTTCATTCTTTAAATCGATTCCGTTTGAAACTGCCCTAGAAAACGCACATCGTTTTCAGAAAATAAGCGCAAATCTTTTATTTCATATTTTAGATTAGTGACACGCTCAATTCCCATCCCAAAAGCAAAACCTGTATATTTTTTTGCATCTATTCCGCTATTTTCCAACACATTGGGATCAACCATTCCACAACCTAAGATTTCTACCCATCCTGTGTACTTGCACATATTACATCCGGCACCCTTACAGATGGTACACGAAATATCCATCTCGGCAGACGGTTCAGTAAACGGAAAATAGGAAGGACGGAAACGCACTTTCGTACCCTCGCCGTATAGCTCCTGAACAAAATGATAGAGTGTTTGTTTCAGGTCGGCAAAAGACACCCCTTCATCGATATATAAACCTTCTACCTGATGAAAAAAGCAATGTGCCCTTGCAGAAATTGCTTCATTTCTGTAAACTCTACCCGGCATGATGGCTCTAAACGGAGGTTTCCCTTGCTCCATCATACGTACTTGTACCGAAGAAGTATGCGTTCTAAGAGCAATATCATTACCAGCCTGTTTCTTAATAAAGAAAGTATCCTGCATGTCGCGGGCAGGGTGTTCTTCAGGAAAATTCAGTGCCGTAAAATTATGCCAATCGTCTTCTATTTCAGGCCCTTCCGCTACAACAAAACCTAATTTCTTGAATATTTCAACAATTTCTTTTCTTACCAAGGATAATGGATGACGTGCTCCCAATTCAAAGCCCGGCCCGGGTAAGGTGAGGTCTTGCGCTTCCTGTTTGTTGACTTTGGCCTTTATTGATCCGAATAAATCCTTTTTTTCAGCAAATTTAGCCTCAGTTGCCTGCTTAAATTCGTTCAGCACCTTACCCAAAGCTCTTTTTTCTTCACTTGAAACATTTTTAAATTCTTCAAAAAGATTCTTTACCAAACCCTTAGCAACTAGAAACCTCAACCGAAAATCTTCTACTTCCTGTGCAGAGGAAGGATTCCACTGTTTTACCTCCTCACTATATTGATCTATTTTTTCTTGTATATTCATTTACTTTATGGTACAATATATCTTGTGATAAACCACTCTGCTTAAGCAATTTATTCAACAGTCAAACTTAGATAAAATGCCTTGCATTCACGAACTCCAAATGGAATAATTTAACGTGAGCAATTGCTTCTTATATACGGTTGTATCTAACAGGCAGCGTTTCAACCCACTAAATAACTCCCAATTCTTTTCCAACTTTTGTAAAGGCCTCAATTGCTTTATCCAAATGTTTTTGCTCATGGGCAGCAGAAAGCTGAACACGAATTCTTGCCTTTTCTTTCGGAACTACCGGATAATAAAATCCAATTACATAAATACCCTCTTCCAGCATCTTTGCTGCGAAGGTCTGAGCCAATTTAGCATCATAGAGCATAACCGGTACAATAGGATGAAATCCCGGTTTGATATCAAAACCTGCCGCTGTCATTTTTTCTCTAAAATAGTTGGTATTACGCTCGAGTTTATCCCTTAATGCTGTTGTTTCACTCAGCATATTGAGTACTTCAATAGAAGCTCCTGCGATAGAAGGGGCTAAGGTATTCGAAAACAGATAAGGCCTTGACCGTTGGCGCAGCATATCTATGATCTCTTTTTTACCTGATGTAAACCCACCAGATGCACCACCCAACGCTTTACCCAAAGTGCCTGTGATGATATCCACACGTTCTATAACATCAAAATGTTCATGCGTCCCTCTACCGGTTTTACCAATAAACCCTGTACAGTGTGACTCATCAATCATCACCAATGCTTCGTATTTATCCGCTAGATCGCAAATTTTGTCCAATGGAGCCACTACACCATCCATGGAAAAAGCGCCATCGGTCACAATAATACGGTGTCTCGCCCCTTTAGCTGCTATTAACTGCTGTTCGAGATCTTCCATATCGGCATTTTTATACCGGAAGCGCTGTGCTTTACAGAGCCGTACACCATCTATAATAGAAGCATGGTTCAGTTCATCTGATATAATCGCATCCTCTGCGGTAAATAGGGGCTCAAAAACGCCACCGTTCGCATCAAAAGCAGCCGCATACAAAATCGTATCCTCGGTACCTAAAAACGTCGAAATTTTAGCTTCTAGCGTCTTATGGATATCCTGCGTACCACAAATAAATCGTACCGAAGACATCCCATAACCATGTGTATCTATCGCTTTCTTTGCAGCGGCAATAACGCTTGGATGAGAAGACAACCCTAGATAATTATTCGCACAAAAGTTAACAACTTCTTCTCCACTATCTATTTTTATATCCGCTCCTTGCGGTGAGACGATGATACGCTCGCGCTTATAGAGTCCAGCTTGTTCTATCTCGGCTAATTCTTTCTGTAATACAGGTTGAAGTGTTTTGTACATATATGCAATGTTTTGCGGGTAAAAATACAGATTTAATGACAAACTTAGCTAATTTGATTTTATATGTAACCTACAAAAACACATATAAAATCATTTTATTCACCATTAGTCGGTTTCAAGGACATTCCTGATTATCCTGCAATTTTCGATCTCTCATGGATTTTTAAAGCTCCTTTTTGATGAAACTTAGTCAATTTCGGAGTTTTATATACGCAAAAATTGCTATCTTTACTTCATATCGATAACCAATAGACAAAACCTTTTTATGAACAATTCCATGATACAGAATCTGGTAAAACAATTACAGGATGTTCAGGACGGAGACTGCTGGCTGGACGAAACCTTCTTAAAAAAAATCGATGATCTCAGTGAAGAACAGGCGTTCACACGCCCCATCTCCGGCATGCACAGTGTGGCTGAGCTGGTATCACATTTACTGGAATGGCGCGAAAACTGTATCAAAAAACTACAAGGACAAGACAGCACTTTAACAATGGAAAGTCCGGAAAACTGGAAATCCAATGATGAATTAAGGGAAAGGGGTTGGAAAAAATTAAAAGATGATTTTTACGCCTCCCAATATCATCTAATCAGATTGATAGAAGTGAAAGACGATGATTTTTTACAGCAGCCATATCAAGACAGCTCCTATACCTATCGGTATTTCTTAGAAGGGATGATTCATCATGATCTCTATCATCTAGGGCAGATTGGGATTTCCGTCAAATTTTTAAAATTGAACCCCTGAGCACTGCGTAAATTTTTCTATCCTCATCAATTGATGTATGTTTACGAAGGGAAACGCGATGATATATAGACAAAATCGAAATGATGCATCTGCTAAAAGATTATTTTGAAAAAAAAACAGGTATACCGTCAGACGAATGGGATATCTTCATTTCAAAATTATCTAAACGATTCTTCGCAAAAAAAACACGGATATTATGCGCGGGAGACATGGAGCATTATTTATCTTTTCTTGAAAAAGGCTCTGTTCGTTTTTATGCAACCGATGAAAATTTTCAAGAGAGTACCTTTACTTTTGTTTTTGAAGGAGACTTTTTTAGTGCATACGATTCCTTTCTCAGTAGACAAGCATCTACCTATTCGATCGAGACATTATCGGATACCGTTGTTTGGCAAATCAGCTACGATGATTTACAGACGATTTACCGCGAAACAGTTATCGGTAATACAATTGGACGTTTAGCGGCGGAAGAACTTTTTTGTAAAAAGATTAAAAGAGAACTTTCTCTTTTAAATGAAACGGCAGAACAACGTTATAATAGTCTTTTTAGGCAAAAACCGGCCATTATTCAGCAGATCCCATTAAAATATATTGCCTCTTATATAGGTATCACACCACAGGCCCTTAGTAGAATAAGAAAGAGAATTTCTTAACCTGGGTTCATTTCCTCTCCGGAATAAAAAACTCAATTTTGCTTAATAGCTTCCGAGAGAGTGTTAGGCAAAATTGAGCGTACATCTCTCTTTCTATTTATTGATAGGTAAAATAATAGTAACATGAAACCACTCATTGTTCTTCTAGTCGTTTTTGTCATCTCTGTCATTGTCCTAAAAATCCTCCAACGGCAGCTAGACTTTTCTCTCGCAGCCCGCATTGCTATGGCCGCTATGCTCTGTTTTTCGGCCATAGGCCATTTCATTTATATCCAAGGGATGTCTATGATGATCCCGGAGATCATTCCTTTTAAACAAATACTCGTATTACTGACAGGCTTTTTTGAGATCGCTGCCGCGTTGAGCCTTCTAATACCGAGATTACAAGTGTTTACTGCATGGATACTGATTGTATTCTTAATCTTGGTACTCCCTGCAAATATTTACGCGGCGATCAAACAGGTGGATTATCAGAACGGCACATACCAAGGCAATAGCTCCATGTATCTCTGGTTCAGGATACCACTCCAATTCTTTTTTATCCTTTGGATTTACTTTTCTGCCATCAAACACTGGTAAACTGTTAAAGTGTAGTACTTTAACAGTTTTTAACATCATCTAGTTGTAACCTTTGCACCTTATTACTCATCTTTAAAGCATAAAAACATTTACGGATGAAGTATATATTGACGCTCTCTCTTTTCATTTTTTTTAATAGACTTGTACAGGCCCAAACGTACGAACTCAGAGGAACAGTAATGGATGAACGTAAAGAGGCTATACCCTTTGCAAGTATCTTTAAAGCCAATTCTTCCATCGGAACCTCCGCTAATAGTGAAGGACAATTTAAACTTTCCTTACCAAGAGGTACGCACGAGATAACTGTTACAGCAGTAGGATATCAACCGGCTTCCTTACCGATAAACCTAGAACGCAATGACACACTTAGGATAGCGTTGAAAAGGGCCGTGTACACCCTCCAGGAAGTGGTGATAGGTAATCAAGAAGATCCTGCTTATGCTATTATCCGAAAAGCAATAAAAAAACGCTCCACTTATCTCTCTCAGTCGGGACCTTACACAGCACATGTCTATATAAAGGGACTACAACGATTAACCAAGGCTCCTAAGAAATTTTTGGGTGTGAACATAGAAGAAGCTGGAAAAGAAATGGGTTTGGATTCAAACAGAAGAGGAATCATCTATTTATCGGAGTCCGAATCAACCATTCAGGCTGATCCGCCGAAGCATTTTCGAGAGGAAATGATCAGTTCTAAAGTATCGGGAGACAATAGGGCTTTCAGTTTTAACAGAGCATCCGAGCTTCAGTTAAATTTTTATGAAAATTATCAAAATATTATTGAAGGGCTAAGCAATCGTCCCTTTATTTCGCCCATAGCCGATAATGCGCTCGCCCATTATAACTATCAGTACATGGGTTCTTCCACTGATATGGGACTAACCATTAACAAAATAAAAGTCATTCCAAAAAGAAAGGCTGAACCTCTTTATAAGGGCGACATATATATTGTGGAAGACGACTGGCGTTTGCATAGCGTTAATTTACTTTTAGACAAAGAGTCGAGCATCAATTTTGTTGATTCGCTCCATATCAAACAATTATTCACTCCGCTTGAAAAGCAGGTATGGATGCCCTCAAACGTGCAGCTGGATTTTAAGGGCGGACTCCTTGGTTTTCAGATCAACGGCTATTTCACAGCTGTTTATCAGGATTATGCATTAACCAATATAGCCAACAAAAAGAGTTTTCGGGAAGTATTATCCATCGGCAAGGAGGTAAATAAAAAAGATAGTGCCTATTGGGCGGATAGCCGGCCCATTCCGCTTACAGCGGAGGAACAGCACGACTATGTTTTTAAAGATAGTTTGCGCAAACAGCATGAATCCAAAACATATTTGGACTCCGTTGATAAAAAGAACAATCGCTTTAAGCCTATCGGTTTTCTTATTGGTGGTTATAACTACCGCAACCGCTATAAAAAAGAATCTATCTACTTGGGTGGCCCAATACCCTCACTACTCTTTAATAGTGTAGAAGGTTTGGCCATCAATTATGATGTGGGTTATTCGAAGCAAATTGACAGTACCCATAATCGTTATTTTCGCATAAATGGCCGTGTACGTTATGGTTTTGCCAATGAACGGCTCAACGGAAATATCAGCACTAGTATTCCCATTAAAAATCAAACACTCATTCTCTCTGGTGGATCGGATGTGGTAGACCTCAACAATAGAGGCTCTCTGCCAACACTTTTCAATAGTTTTTATACCCTATTTATTGGAGAAAATTATCAAAAATTATATGAAAAAAGATTTGCCTCTGCACAGTGGAATTATACCCTTCCTCATAATATCAAACTGGATGTTTTAACCGAATGGGCTCATCGACACTGGTTACCAAATGCCACCGATTTCACTTTTTGGGACCGCAATCGTCATCAATTAACCTCTAATAACCCCTTCATTCCAGACGCAGATGTACCCCTTTTTGAAGACAATCAGTCGACAAAAATCAGTATCGGTGTGCGCTACGACTTTTCGACCCGTTATGAAACTTACCCTACAGGAAAGCGTTATTTACCGTCCAAATACCCAACATTAAATGTTCAATATACCAAAGGGATCAAAAATCTCCTGGGCTCAGACGTAGATTATGACCTGTTAACTGCCGGCCTTTATAAAAGCGATATTCCTTTAGGGATGTATGGTAAAATAGCTTTCGCAACCACCGTTGGCAAATTTTTAAATAACAATCGTATCTTTTATCCAGATTTTAGGCATTTTAATGGCAATCAAATATTATTGGTAGATCAGCAATTAAGTTCTTTTCTTTCTTTAGATTATTATCAGTACAGCACCAACACCAGCTTTGTGGAAGCCCATACAGAATACAACCTATCTGGAATAGTAACCAGTAAGGTTCCCTTATTGAGAAAGTTAAAGCTAGAAGAAATAGTAGGTTTGCATTATCTTCATACACCGGAGATGAAACATTATGGTGAATTACATCTGGGTTTACAATGGAAAATGCTCCGAGTAATTTACGCTCACGCTAGCAGCAGTAACGATTTATTGAATGGAAGTAATACGATAAGGATTGGATTGAAGTTTTTTTAAGGGATGGTTGAGTTGTTGACTAAGTAATTGATTTTATATGCCATTTTCGTAACTTGCGTATAAAAGCATATATCCGAGCTTAATCATGCCCGAAACAACAGCAGACAAAACCGTCTTTACATTAGCAGAAGTAGCGCGCAGCATACAGAAAACCATTGCAGACCGCTACAAAAGCCTCTATTGGATAAAAGCGGAAATGAATAAACTGAATCACTATTCACATTCTGGACATTGTTATCCCGAGCTGCTGGAAAAAAAAGACGGTAAGGTAATTGCCGAGATGCGCTCTACTTTATGGAAGGGCGATTACCAACGGATCAACGAACGTTTTTTGGAGATTACTAAAGAACCGCTCAAAAATGGCATCAATATATTGCTACAGGCCTCTATCTCGTACGATGCAGTGCACGGTTTAAGCCTGCACATTATTGATATCGACCCGTCTTATTCTTTAGGCGAGTTGGAAAGAGAGAAACAATTAAGCATCGAAACATTAAAAACCCAAGGTATATTTGACCGTAATAAACAACTATCTTTCCCTGTGTTACCTAAAAGGATAGCCATTATATCCGTAGAGACCAGTAAGGGTTTAGCCGATTTTCTGAAAATCATCGGCGGAAATCCTTACCATTATCGATTTGAGCATCAGTTGTTTCCCGCGCTTTTACAGGGGGATAAGTCCGTTCTTTCGATTACCAATCAATTAAAAAGTATTGCTTCTACCATCAACCAATTTGACGTTGTGGCGATTATACGGGGCGGAGGAGGAGAAATTGGCCTAAGTTCTTATAACAACGTAAATTTGGCTTCGGCTATAGCCTTATTCCCAATACCCGTCATCACCGGGATAGGACATGCCACGAACGAAACGGTCTCCGAAATGGTAGCCTATAAAAATGCCATTACACCAAGCGAACTGGCCGATTTTCTGATTCAGCACTTCCACGCCTTTGCGCGTCCGCTCGCACATGCCGAACAGGTACTTCAGAGCAAAACGAAACAATTGTTTACAGAAGAGGGAAACAAACTAAGCACCATCGTCAAATACTTTAAAAATGCTACCACCAATATTATAAAGGACAATAAACACCTAACAGACACCCTTCTCGGCCATCTGTTACAGCAAAGTAAATACCGTTTAATCCAAGAGAAAAACCTCTTTAACCAATCAGAGCGGCAACTTTTTCTACAATCTAAACAGAAGCTTTTCAGTGAGCGTAGCGATATTGGACTCTTGGCGAAACGTCTAAGGCGGGAGAATGTCCATCTAAACAAACATTTTAACCTTTCACTCCTCCAGTTAAAGGCAACACTTCATCAACAGTTAGCACTTGCCGCTAAAAAAGAACTCCTATTGCTTACGGAGTTCCGTCAGCGTCTTTCCGCACAAAGCAGAAAATGGATGCAAGAGTCCTCCAAAAAATTGGAGCATCAAGAAAAACATTTATCTCTTTTAGATCCTCTTCACGTGCTTAAAAGAGGCTATAGCATAACGCTTATGAATGGCAAAGCCGTTACAGATGTGGGTAAGATCAATAAGGGGGAACAGGTAAGAACTATTTTAGCTTTTGGAGAAATCCAAAGTGAAGTTACCTTTGTAAAAGAAAGCAACAAAACAGATCACCATGAGTAATCCATTATCCTATACCGCAGCTTTTGAAGAACTACAAAATATTGTAGAAGAAATAGAAGACGGAGAAATCACCGTAGATGAACTTTCAGATAAAGTAAAGAGAGCAGCACTCCTCATTAAGGTCTGTAAAAGTAAACTAACAGAAACCGAGGCAGATGTTAATAAAATTTTAGAAGATCTGGATCAGGAGCATAAAGATGAAGCTTAATTCATTCTTATAAATAAAAAGCGGTATTAGAACATTTATCTAACACCGCTTCCATATCAAGTTGATCATTCTTTATACCCCAAGCCCATATTCTGCAACATGAAGGCCCATTTATCCGCCTGTTCCTGAATAATCATGGCTGTTGGCTTTCCTGCACCATGGCCTGCCTTGGTTTCAATTCTGATCAATACAGGATTCTGTCCTTCATGATACTCCTGTAAACGGGCAGCAAACTTAAAACTATGTGCAGGAACCACCCGATCATCATGATCTGCTGTTGTCACCATCGTAGCGGGATAATCCGTTCCTTCCTGTAGCGCATGGTAAGGAGAATATTTGTATAGATATTCAAACATTTCCTTATTATCATCCGCCGTACCATAATCAAATGCCCAACCAGCACCCGCTGTAAATTTATGGTACCGTAACATATCCAATACTCCTACTGCCGGAAATGCAACTTTAAACAAATCCGGTCTTTGCGTCATTGCCGCTCCCACAAGCAAACCTCCATTGGAACCACCAGAAATAGCCAATTTCTCTTTGGATGTGTAATTTTCATCCACCAGGTATTCCGCTGCGGCTATAAAATCGTCAAATACATTTTGTTTCTGCAGTTTGGTACCCGCGATGTGCCATTTCTCACCATATTCGCCACCCCCTCTCAGATTCGCCACTGCATATACCCCTCCTTGTTCTAACAACAACACGGTAGATACACTGAAAGAAGGCGTTAAACTGATATTGAAGCCTCCATACGCATATAACATGGTTGGATTACTGCCATCCAAGACCAATCCCTTTTTATGGGTGATGATCATCGGCACCTTGGTGCCATCTTTCGACGTATAAAAAACCTGCTTTGATTCATATTCATCGGGATTGAACAATACATCCGGTTTTTTATACAGATCCGATTTACCGGAAGCAATGTCGTATTTAAAAATAGTAGAGGGGTAAATGTAAGAGGTAAAGGAATAATAAAGCTCTTGGTCGCCTTCCTTTGCTCCAAACCCATTAGCTGTTCCGACTCCTGGCAATTCAATTGTACGCTCTTCTTTACCATTACGGTCAAACTGCTTAACTAGTGAAGTAGCATCTTTCAAATAATTGGCAAATAGTTTTCCGCCACCCGTACCGATATTCAATACATTTTCTGTTTCAGGGATGAGGTCTTTCCAATTTTCAGGTTTTGGGTCAGCAACATCTACCACCACTACTTTGTAATTAGGAGCATTCCAATTGGTATAAATAAACAGTTTATCACCATCATTATCAACCACACTGTTCTCCTTTTCAAAATTATTAACCACCTGTACAATCTTCGCGTCCGGTTTACTTAAATCCTGTACATATAGCTCATTACCGCTCGTGGTATTGGCGGCTGAGATAACTAAAAAGCGTTCGTCTTCCGTCAAATAGGCCCCTATATATCGACGAGGAGTCGTTTCTCCACCGAAAATCAATACATCTTCGCTCTGTTTAGTACCTAATTTGTGGAAATAAAGTTTGTGGTATTGTGTCAGGCCCGAAAGTGCACTGCCTTCTTTGGGTTTATCGTAACTACTGTAATAAAATCCTTCGTTTCCTTTCCATGCCAAACCCGAGAACTTCACATCTATTAATGTATCACCTATGACCGATTTATCCTCCGCTTTCCACACAATGACTTTTCTCCAATCCGAACCTCCTTCCGAAATCTGGTAAGCCGCCAAACTGCCATCTTTACTAAAATTGAGCCCGGCCAAAGACGTAGTGCCATCGGCAGAGAATTTATTGGGATCTAAAAAGACTTCACTTTCACCTCCCTCTTTTTCACGGTATATAACCGACTGATTCTGCAATCCATCATTCTTAGAGTAATAGGTATAATTTCCTTCTTTGAACGGTGCGGATATCTTTTCATAGTTCCACAATTTTTCCAAGCGTTGTTTGATGGCATCCCGAAAAGGGATCTGCGACAAATAATCGTTGGTCACTTCGTTTTCTGCAGCAACCCAAGCCTTGGTGTCTGCCGCTGTATCATTCTCCAACCATCTATAGGGGTCGGGCACTTCCGTTTCAAAATGATTGTCAATTACATCCCCTTTTTTTGTTTCGGGGTAAGGTTTCAGATTCATATGCTCAGCAGGTTCAATTGTTTTTTGATTACTGTTGCAAGCAGCTATCGATAGGGCCAATAGCAACAGACTAGCGTACGTTTTTAACATGGTTAATTAATATGTTTTAGTATGTGCAATATATTCTTCAATATTACAAATAAAAAACACAAAATAAGGAGTTCTTGAGATTCATTTAGCCCCATATTACCCAGCAACAAGCTCTTTTTTTAAAACAAATTCATTTTTTTTCCTTATTTTACCATAAATCCTTAGGTTTGCTTTATTGTAAGTACCCGTATCAACCTTTTATTTATTTTTTACGAATGAATACCACCCTCTCCACGATTAAAACGATTTATTTACTTCCTTTAACTGTTTTTTCATGCTTATTTTCTTTTGCACAAAACTATGATTTAAATAAGGGATGGAAGTACCAAAACATAAAGCAGGTAAAAGAAGTAGGTGAAGCAATCTCCATCACTTCCTATTCTACAAATAGCTGGAAACCTGCCACAGTGCCTGGCACCGTCTTAACAAACATGCTCAACAATAAGGAGGTTCCAGATCCGTTCTTCGGCATGAACAATGATAAAATCCCCGATATATATGACGTCGGGCGAGATTTTTATACCTATTGGTTCGTCAATGATTTTAGCGAAGCGGTACCCAAAGGCGAAGACCAGGTATGGCTGAACTTTAGGGGCATCAACTATAGTTGCGAAATATTTATTAACGGCAAAAAGGTGAATACAGAACCGTTTAAAGGGATGTACCTTCGCAAACGTTTCAATATTACCAAATTATTAGCTGCCAATGGAAAGAATCGCCTAGCGGTTATTGTGTATCCTCCGGACGTCGTAGGGAATCCTAACGGTGGACAGGGAGGAGACGGAACTATCGCCAAAAATGTAGGCCTGCAATATACCGCCGGATGGGACTGGATCAAGCCGATCCGTGATCGGAACACTGGGATATGGGATAAGGTGAGCATAGAAAAAACAGGACAGGTGTCAATTATAGATCCACATATCGTCACGGAAGTGCCGGGCAAAAGGGAAACGAAAGGTCTACAAGATCCGGCTATCATCAAAGCATCAGCAACTTTATTGAACGCAAGTAATACCCCTATCAATGGGGCACTGCAATATCGCTTAAATGGTGAACTGGTTCAACAAGCTGTTACCCTTAGCGCTAATGAAGAAACGGAAATACAATTACCCAATTTTACCTTAGCACACCCAAAACTATGGTGGCCATCGAATTATGGCGAGTCCTACTTATACCCGATGGAACTTCGCTTTGTCGCAAACGATGGCAAAACCGTGAGTGATAAAAAAGAGTTGCAAGTTGGTGTACGCGAGATTCAGACCTATTGGAATGCGCAAACCAGGAGTAGAGAGGTGGCTGTTAACGGACAAAAAATATTCGTCAAAGGAGGCAATTGGATTATTTCAGATGCCATGCTCCGCTTTTCAAAAGAACGTTACGACGCCGAAATCCGCTTTCATAGGGATATGAACTTAAACCTCATCCGTATATGGGGAGGCGCTCTGGTAGAACGCCCCGAATTTTACGAAGCATGCGACCGCTATGGTTTATTGGTATTGCAGGACTTTTGGATGTCGGGCGATTGTAATGGCCGCTGGGAAGACCCTATGAAGAAAGACGATCAATGGACCAGACGGCAATATCCGGATGATCATCATCTATTTCTGGAGTCTGCTGCCGATATGGTGAAAATGATCCGGAACCACCCCTCACTTGCCTTCTATTGTGGTGGTAACGAAATCACACCTCCCAATGATATCTTGGTTCCTCTCCGGGATTCTATCTTACCTCGCTTAGATGGCACCCGATGGTTCGTGGATTATTCCAATTCGGATGCGATGTCCCAAAACGACATCGGTGGAAACGGTGACGGCCCTTATGGAATACAAGACATCAAAACTTTCTGGACAGACAAAACATGGCCTTTCAATTCGGAGGTTGGTTCGGTAGGCGTTGGGGATTTGGCATCGCTTCAGCGATTTTTACCGGTAGAAAATCAAGTTGCACCTGTTTTCGAAGGTTTGAATGAACAAGGCCGGGTACAGGAAACAGTAGACTCCATTTGGCAATATCACACTTATATAAGCTACGGTCAGCATCTAGAGCCTTATGGCAAAGTGAAGGATCTGGAAGATTTTGCAAATAAAGCACAATTGGTGAATTACGATCAATATCGGGGCCTCATGGAAGGATTTAGCTCCCATATGTGGGATTGGTATACAGGTACTATTATCTGGAAGACGCAAAATCCATGGACGTCCTTGCGTGGTCAAATGTATGATTATTATTTGGATCCGAATGCCTGCCTTTACGGTCTGCGCAGTGGGAGTGAGCCCTTGCATGCCATGTATAATCCGGTAGATGGTTTTATTTCGATCGTAAACAACCATTTCGAAAAACGGAACGATATCATGCTGGTTATAAAAGCCTACGACATGCAGGGAAAAGCCTATCCGATTAGCCAGGTTTTTTCTTTTATGGAACCGTCTTCCGTAAAGAAAATCATGTCGGTAAAAAAACAGTTGGACGAATTATCTAAAGAAAAGGGTGCCTTTTTACAGCTACAACTTCTCGATGCAGATCAAGTACCAATAAGTGATAACTTCTATTGGCTACCAAATGAAAAAGGGGTCTATAGTGGCCTAATAGAAATGCCAACCTGTCCAGTAGAGATACAGGCCGAAAAAATTTCTCCCGGCGAATATACCATCACATTGGTTAACAAGGAAACAGACAAGCCGGCCTTCTTCAATCGTCTGTCCTTAATAGACAAAGACAGCCAACAGCGCCTATTGCCAACCTTTTATAGCGACAATTATATTTCCGTACTTCCTGGCGAAAAAAAGATAATTAGGATGAGTATTGCTCCGGAGCTTATAAAAGGGAAAAAAATAGCCGTAACAAACAACGGGTGGAATGTAGATCAAACAACCACCCTTATTCCATAAGCTCCTTTTTCAAATAAGCTGCCTTTTGGCTACCTTCGCTCCGATGATTGAAAATAAAAAGATATACTTCGCTTCCGACTTTCACTTGGGTGTTCCTACTTACGAAAAAAGTAGAGAACGGGAAGCTCGGATAGTGCGCTGGTTGGAATCTATCAAAGAGGATGCCGCTGAACTGTACCTGATGGGCGATATTTTTGATTTTTGGTTTGAATATGCAACCGCAGTGCCTAAGGGCTTCGTACGGTTTTTGGGCAAGTTAGCCGAATTGGCCGATCTGGGAATCAAGATTACTTTCTTTAAAGGGAATCACGATATGTGGATGTTCGGTTATCTAAAAAAAGAGATTGGCGCAACCATTATCTCCGACGAATTGGTCATTGAGCGTAACGGCAAGCGTTTTTATCTTCATCACGGAGACGGCCTGGGACCGGGTGACGCCAAGTATAAATTTCTTAAAAAGTTTTTTAGGAGCAAGTTCTGCCAATGGCTTTTTGCGCGTATCCATCCCAACCTAGGCATAGGCATAGCATTGCGATGGTCGCAAAGCAGTCGCGTTGTAAATAACAAGAAAGAGTGGCGTAAAGAGGCAGAACAAGAATGGCTCGTAGTATACTCAAAGGAAATGCTGCAAAAAGAATATTTTGATTACTTTATCTTTGGCCATCGCCACTTACCGCTTGATATTGATTTAGGAAATAATAGCCGCTATATCAATCTAGGAGAATGGGTAAATTATAATACGTATGCTGTTTTTGACGGAGAAAATTTATTACTAAAAACCTTTGAAGATCAGGTGATGCTGTAAGAACCTAAGTTACCACTCTTCATGGCAAAGCAAAAGCGACATTACTGTCGCTCTTTTTATCCAAGACCGGCTCCTTCATTGATCCAGATTCCTCATTTTCTACGGCTTGATTTACTTTTACTCGGCTTGCAAAATAGGGGATGATTTACTTCTTTTTCTCGACCGCATGTATAAAATCAAACACGCAAAAGCAATGGTCAGCACAATCGGTATAATCAGCGTAATTCGAATGACTTCTGGCCCTGCCAAACTTTTAGCTTGATTGAGCGCCTGATTCATTGCCGTATTCTCTTCAGCTCCCAAATAAGTGGCGAGATCGGCCCCTGTAGGAAGATATTTTAGCACTAGTCCGTCATAAAAGTTCCCCATCAAGATACTATAAATAGATACAGCGAACATTCCTGCCCCTCCCATTAGATTGAGCCCCAGAGCACCTGATTTGGGAATATTCTCGGCAACAAATCCAATCATGGTGGGCCAGAAATAACATACCCCTATACCGAAAACAATCGCCGCAAAAAAAATAGCATTGCCGGTTAAAGTACTTAGAAGATATAAGCCTACTGCAGACACCATTGCGGAAAGGAGCAGAACCCCTTGCGGTGACAATCGATGTACAATTGGCCCCGCAAAGCCTCTTCCTATCACCATCACGCCTGTAGTCAGGGTTAATATCAGGATAGCATTACTTGTTAAGTTTTTCAACAGTACATCGATCCACTGCCCAGTAAACAACTCCGTTACCGCTGTACCAAACATACAAATCAACATGACGATAAATAAGGGAGAGAATACCGCTTTATACATATCGGCCGTTGAAAAGCCAGATGCCACGCGCTCGGTGACTGGGAATTTTAAGGTCGAAAACAGATAACCGTATATTAAAGTCGGAAGGATCATAATCGCTACCTGCCATTGCCAACCTATTTGTATATAATTGAACAATAACACGATGAGCGTACCGATGACAATCCCTCCAGGGAACCACAAATGAAAATGATTCAGTTTCACTGTTTTATTATCTGTATATAAAGAAGCAACTAGCGGATTACACGCTGCTTCAACTGTTCCGTTGGCGATACCTATCAACAATGTAGAAATAAAAAGCGTCCAATAACCAGCAGCTAATACCGTCAACAAGATCCCCACCAAGTGTAAGATAAAAGCTATAACCAGCAATTTCTTCATGCCGATCGCATCCACCACGAAACCACCTATAATAATGGCAAGGGGGAAACCCCAAAAGGCCGATGCGGTGATAACACCTAGCTCAGCCGTACTTAGATGAAAATCGATAACCAGTTGATTCATTATGCCGGCTCGAATGCCGAAGGAAAGAGATGTGACGAGCAAAGCTAAGCAGCTTGCTACAAAAAGTTTGTTGCGTTCAATGGTTTGCATGATAAAGGTCTTTAAGTTTATAATTACTCAAAAGTAAGTTTTTTGGTTAATTATCACAATTGCATATAAAAAGCATTTTATCTAAGTTTGTAAACTTTTTGCTCAGCTGGGTAAAGAGCAAACCATACTACTATGTTAGAGAAGTTAGAAGCGATAAAATTACGTTGGGAAGAAGTAGAACGTGAGTTGAGTAATCCGGATACGGTGAATGACATGAAACGTTTTGCCAAGCTAAACAAAGAATATAAAGATCTTGGAAAGATTGTTGATGAGTACCATATTTACAAAAACATCGTTAGCAATATAGAAACCAATAAAGATATTTTGGCCAACGAAAAAGACCAAGAGTTGAGAGATATGGCCAAAGAAGACTTAGATTCCTTATTAGTTCAGAAAGAAGAGAAGGAAGATAAGGTAAGGCTGATGATGATTCCGAAAGATCCGGAAGATGGCAAGAATGCAATGTTCGAAATCAGGGGAGGTACCGGGGGAGATGAGGCCGCACTATTTGCGGGAGATCTTTACCGCATGTATACGCGCTATTTTGATCAGAAGGGTTGGCGAGTAGAGGTGATGGATGTTACAGAAGGCACAGCAGGTGGTTATAAAGAGGTGATTTTAAAAGTGAGCGGTGAAGACGTATATGGCCAATTGAAATACGAATCGGGTGTGCATCGTGTACAACGCGTTCCTGACACTGAAACCCAAGGAAGAGTGCATACGTCTGCTGCCTCCGTTGCAGTATTACCCGAAGCGGAAGAAGTGGATGTAGAAATTAATCCAGCGGATGTTGATATGCAGACTTCCAGATCTGGAGGTGCCGGCGGACAAAATGTAAATAAAGTGGAAACGAAGGTACAATTGACCCATCGGCCATCGGGCATTGTCGTAGTGTGCCAAGTTGAACGCTCGCAATTAGCTAACCGTGAGTTAGCGATGGAAATGCTGCGTTCCAAGTTATATGAGTTAGAGCTACAGAAAAAACTAGGCGACATCGCTGCGAAACGCAAGACAATGGTCTCTACTGGCGACCGATCGGCCAAAATACGTACGTACAATTATCCACAAGGACGCGTCACCGAACACCGTATCGGTTTAACCATGTACAACCTTCCAGCGATTATGGATGGTGATATTCAAGAGATTATCGATGCATTACAGTTTGCAGAAAATGCAGAAAAAATGAAAGAGGGTGGCTTCGAATAATTTTTTTAACAAAAAGATTTTAAATTTAAAAAAACGCGCTATATTTGCAGTCCTCAAAAGAGGGGAATAAGCCCGGTAGTTCAGCTGGTTAGAATACATGCCTGTCATCTCGCCTTAGGCGAGACGGGTTCGAGTCAAGAACTCCGAACAACAAAACAAAGTGGATGTAACACTTAAAAAATACATAAACGGTCCGGTAGTTCAGCTGGTTAGAATACATGCCTGTCACGCATGGGGTCGCGGGTTCGAGTCCCGTCCGGACCGCTGAAAGAGAGCTAAAGGCTTTGAAGTTCTTTAAAAGAGAATATGTTCATCTGGTGGGTAGATAGCTTGAAGCTAAACACTCCAAACAACAAAACAAAGTGGATGTAACACTTAAAAAAATACATAAACGGTCCGGTAGTTCAGCTGGTTAGAATACATGCCTGTCACGCATGGGGTCGCGGGTTCGAGTCCCGTCCGGACCGCTGGAAAATAGAAAGGTGTCCCAATGGCACCTTTTTTTGTTTTAGGCCCATGGTATATTACGTATACATCATCCAAAGCAAGCTCGACGGGATCAGTTTCAAAACCTGTGGACTAGGCAAATAATTTAGTCAATCTGAACAGAAAGAAATTGATGTCTGCTACTCCTCTAAACTGACTTCTGAAAGCTTTTATCGGATCAAGCAAATTTTCT
>Ga0160438_1000042_pt1 | contig 95217 bp, 80 predicted proteins | sample HID1975K_E0MG_FD_108203 | JGI IMG/M metagenome (GOLD analysis project Ga0160438, IMG submission 108203) | Enriched soil microbial communities from UW Madison campus, WI, USA - HID1975K_E0 MG | ecosystem: Environmental > Terrestrial > Soil > Unclassified | place: USA: Madison, Wisconsin...
AGAGAAAGTTCGAACCCTCTGATCGGGTTCTCATCCCTTATTTAAACAAGAAAAGGCTCTTTAGAGCCTTTTTAATGTGGAGTCGGAGGGATTGTTGGCGTCCCACTTGTCCCGCACACCTTCTGCCAAGAGAAAGTTCGAACCCTCTGATCGGGTTCTCATCCCTTATTTAAACAAGAAAAGGCTCTTTAGAGCCTTTTTAATGTGGAGCCGACGATACTCCGATCGAACCCTTGCTGCCAATTCTTAAGTTTATCCAACGAATAAATTCGAGATAATAAGTACGCTTTTTCGAGAATATAAAACAATTAGTAGTTAATTATTCATAGCTTAATCTAGCAGTTACGTTTAGAAAAGTAATGATAATAGATTTATAGAATCAAATTCGCAATGCTAAACCCTAACTGATATTCAACAGAATCACTTTCTAAATCAGGATCAATATCGATTTCTTTTAATACTAACTTAGTGTTTCTTGTGTCCGTATATGAATCAATTGCTGTTGGAATTTCTAAACTGGTAATCTCTTCGATAAGGGATATATTAACTTGGTAGGTATCAGCATCCTTAAATTGCATAAAAAGATCATCATCTAATTCTAACTCCTGAACAATATGATTTTCTACTAGCAATTTATTTTGACTCATCATAAATCCAACACGGTATAGTTGCCCATCTTCTTTTTGGAAAAGCACAACTTTCCAGAATAGTGAGGGAATCTGTATTTGTGTGTCATTTATAGGTGTCACAAAATATGGATTTGAACTTGATAAAACCGGTCCTGTAAAAACGCAAATACGCAACTCCTTTTGCTTAGTCTCTGTGTGAAGAATATAATCTTCGAGACTTTTCCATATGTCCTGATTTAGATCTTTGTGTTGAGGAACTGAATTGGTATAATAGAATGTAGATTTAGCTGCATTTAAAGCTATGCCAGTTGTATCGCCCCATTGTACATCCTCTCTTTTTGTCATGTGACCTCTGTCAAAATCACTTTTAGGTGCTCCATACAATTCTCTACCAAACTGTAATGATTTTGAAATACGAGGGTCTTTACGCCAGCTTCCTTGTCTTGATATTTTTTTAAAAGCTTTCCCATCTATGTTAGTAGCTGTATAGAAAGGAAACTTATGAGATGCAGACTGCTGTAAGCTATAGTTAATATATTTTATCACTTTATTACCGTCATCATCAAATACCAGATCATCAGATTGTTCATGGCTGAGCTTGGGTAAAGGTACTGTTTGGTTTGTGATGAATTTTTCATCATATCCTTGAAATAATTTTTCACTTATCATAAATTCAGTTTTTATGGTTGTCTTTTACAAATTGAATAATTTTGTTAATGAAAATACCTTCATTACGGGATTTAATTCCCTCCGGGAGTTCTGGTTCTCCTGGTTTACTTCCTCCTCCACTATGGTGCAAGGCTACTACTTCCCAATCAGAATTAAACACGGGTGCCCCTGAAGATCCCTTTAGCGTATCTGTCAGATATTGGACAACCCTGTCATCAGTATGTGTCACGATATTATGGTAAAGCGAAATTTGCTTCATTTCGCCTTTTGGATGTTGGATAATATTGACAAAATCATTTTTAGCAATTTCAACATCTTTTAACTCAATCCAACCATATTCAGCTAACGTATTAGCTTCGTCAATTAATCTGAATATTGTTGTATCATATTCTTTTATTTCGGAACAGTACCAAGGCCCAGTTGGATCAATTTTAAAACTTCTTGACGGTAATGAATTACCGTCAATATCAAGTTCATAATCGAAAATAATCCGTGTTCGTTCGATATATTTTTTGTCATTGATTACGTGAAAATTTGTTAAGAAAAATAATTCTTCCACTCCATTTATTTTAAATAGAAATCCTGTACCTACACTATACTTGTTACTACCTATTTTTATTTCAACTTTTCCCACAGACTTACTCGTTAGTACTCCTTTTGCCAGAAAACTAACAGGTAACAGCGTACTTTGCTCCATTGTTAGTACCTCTAATGTTTCTTCTGAAACATCCTGCCAATCTGAGGTATCGTCAATATCAGGGCTTACCGAAAAATCAATTTCTTTTGCAATCAATGCTGATTTTAGAAATGGATTATTGGGGTAAGTCTTTAGTACAGATTTTACCAATTCATCAACTTTACTATGTTTATCTGCTTCAGAAAGAACATTATTCCAAACGTCCATAGCATTACCGCTGGTATCAATGAACTGTGGTCTTAACCCAGATGCTTGCACATATTTCGTGATTCCATCTTTATTAGGAACCAAGTCACTTAAAACATCATTTAGTTGTGTAAGCTTTTTTGTCCAGGCCATTTTAGTTAAATATTTGTGGATATTCTACTGTTACTCTATCAACAAGGTTTTCTACCATTTCTTTTTTGATACATAAATCAATAAGTTGAGAGGAAATATTGACTGCCGAGCCGTCTTCTAACAGGGATATATTTAATCCAATATTTCTTGCTAAAGTTTTAATAGACGCTGTGGATTGATAATATTGTGGTAATTTTATTACTAACTGTTCTATCGATTGCCCCTTGAAATGCGTTCCTCGAATTCTTTCATAAAGCAAATTAAGTTTTGCTTTTTCAGTTGCTTGCGTTAACTCTGACGGTGATAAATATTGAGATTGAAAAATCGGTTTTACTATGTTTGGATTTAAAATATATTCACCGTTTCGTCCATCTTTCTTAGCATATTCTTTAAAAAAACGTTCAATTTTGGCATCAACATTTTTCACTTTGCTATCGGCGGTTACATAGACAAAGTCATAAAAAAGACTGTCTTGATATTCGTATTCCATTAAAGAAAAAGGATGATAGACAACAGGGTAGTTTCGTTCTAATATCTGAATTTTATCAAAAGAATCAATTACCAAATATCCTCTAGGAATATCTTTGGTTGAAGCGAATTTTGATGCCCAGTGCATGTCCATTGGTTGCCATTTAGCATCTCTAATTATAACACAATCCCCTTGCCTAATTTTCAAATGGTCATAAACTTCAGGGAAACACAACAAAGGAATACCAGTAGATGCGTTGCAACCAGCACTGACTGATAATAATACTTTTCCTTCATCAGTTGGTGGCAATAATAACGTACCTACACCTCCCATTACTTTTTTAGATTTCCCTGGAGGATAAAACTCTGTCCACTGTTTACTTTGGAAAGCAATATCTTCTTGCTTGTGTTGCCTTATAGCTTCCGAAGAAGGAGACCAATACAGTCCAGGTACACGAGCCACCCAATCAGAAATCACAAAGTAATATAAACTAATTTCTTGTCCCCAATATTTTGATGGCTCTTTGATAACATTTCTCCAAAATTGTTGCTCATCATAAAAATCAAACTGGTCAATATTTTTTTCCTCCGAACCTTGCGAGACTATTTCTTCAGCTAAAGCATAATTCTCTATTGTTTCAATGAGTTTTGTCCCCTTATATAATTCTTTTAGGTTCATAATTGGTTATGTTTTTATGAAGCTTTTTCGTAAATCATATATGATTTTAAACTTCGCGTTATCCCCATATTGTTTTTTCACTTCTTTAAGTAAGTCGTTCATCGTTAAATCTTTAAATTGATTCCTGCGCAATTTTTCGAGTACGTCATTCCAAACGTTAGCAGCAGAAGAATTCATGAGTAACGCTGATTCTTTTCCCCCTGCCTTTTTCCAAATGGTTGTTAATGATGTTCCATTTGGGTATAGCTCAATGATTAATTCTTCTGCACTTTGCCACCATTGATCTTCTGTAATATCAACAGAAGACAAAGTTCCTGCTAAGAGCAATAGTCCTTTAGTTATAAAGTCTAAAAGATGGTGACATTCTGCTAATGCGTACTTCCAATTATTATTTTTAGAGGCTTTAGCGTTAATGGCATAAGCAGAGCTGGAAAAGCGTTTTCTTGCTATCAGTTTTCCTAATTGAGTTGCATTAAGAGCGTTTATTTGTCCAGAGAAATTATTCAGATAATCCCGAAGATTATTGTCACCTAATTGGGGGAATTTTTCAAAGATCGGAATTACAGATTTGATATTATTTCTATTGAAATACAAGAAATCAGCGATACCCATTCTACTTATATGATCTGACAAAACAGTATCGCTCGGTATCTCAATAGTTGAGTTTTTACTGAGTTCTTCAAGTAGTGAAGCAGATGTTTTAATTAAGAAATTGTCTTTTGCAGCCACAGGAAGTTTTCCCCACAAATTAGCCCTATTACTATAGGCAAGAAGATTTCCAAATTCTGACTGCGAAATTCTATCAATAAGTCTTTCAGAAACCGTATTCTCATCAATAAGGTGGTCAAACAACTTATGTATTTCTTTCACAGGTTCTTTCAATCCTGTTTCTACTTGATTCCCTTTTTCAATAGCCTCTGCCCAAATTAACTGCCAATTGTCATTTAAAACATCAATTCTCTTCAGATGCTTAGGTGCATTATGGCATGATTTACCGGCAATTTTAATCATTCGAGATTCACCTGTATTAACAGCATAATCAATAATTGATTTTTCATCCTTTCCGGCTATTATGACGTCAATAGCTTCAAAATGGTTTTCATCCTGATCAATCTTGAGTAATTCTGTTAAGGCAGCCTCCCATCCAAATTGCATATTTAATAGGTGAGCATATAACCTCAACCAATTATTGCTAATGGAGAATTCTTTTAATTCTTCAATAAGTTCTTTGGAAATTTTCTTAGGTATTTTTTCAATAAAATAGTATTCAGCATTTTTGGATTTGTCGATAAAAGATACAATTATGGATAGAATGGGTGGTGACTCCATTAACCAAGCGTAGACAGTAGCAATCTTGGAAGCTTGAACGGTTCCTAAGTAGGATTCAAGTTCTTGTGTTATTACTTTATCCCACCAATTCAGATTACTCTCTTTTACCTGCTCAAAAAATGAGGTATAGCCAACTGATTTATTTTCAATTGAAAAAATATATTTCTTCATCCAGCCTATTAATGCTGTTGATAAAGTTTTTTTTGAGTTCTTGAAGCTCTCCGTTTTGAAATTTCTTAATATATTTAGGTCAGAACAGTTTGCTGATGCTACTAATTGGACAATCTTATTTAATAATCGTTGCTTAAAATCCGTACCCTGTTTGTCCGAAGGAGCATATTGTGCTACAATATGTGAAAGGGTATTTAATTTTTTAAGGTCTTTTATACTGTCTACTTGTTCAAATGTATTAATACCTTTAGCTATTAAGCCGATTTCTTCCCGTGAAAGAGGCCTTGACTCGATAGTTTTTTCGAATTTACTGATGCGTTGTTGAACCGATGGATCACCGATTAACAATTGTTCTATTAGCTCAGTAGGTTCGTGGTTGTCGTTCTTTCCTATAACAAAGAAGTCCGATTTTACAAACTTGCTTTGGACACTTTCAGGTACGACAATTAGATTTATGTCGTTGGTTCCTTTATGGTCATTATTGAATGCAATCCCAAATTGAAAGTTTTGTCGTTCAATAGCAGTTAGACGTTTCCATAGCTCTATTACTGATGCATCAAAGCTCTCCTGGCCAATCCAGATTAATGTATTTTTGTAACTTTCTAGGTTAACATAGCCATTAATTAGTTTCTTGAATTTACCTTGAATTGTAGCGGGTATTTTATCTATACTGCCTGAAGATATTTCCAACAGAATCGGTTCCAGAGCAGTATTCTTATTTATTTCTTGGGGTAATAGACTTATAATCTGTTCTATATTATCTACTTCTACTATTTCTTTTTTCGGTATCATCAGAACATGTGAGAACTTTCTGCCTCTACGTACATCAGGAGCTGTATCTTCAAAAGTTTTCATAATCAGGAAATAGTCTCCTTCCGAAAATCCACGAATGGCTGGATTCCAATTAATTCCGCTTGTTTGATCTTGTAAATCTGTTCTGAAGGCAATACTTTTAGCAATATTAACATCTGGCAAGGTGGTTTTTATTAACCCCCATGCTTTATTCACTTCACCGCAAATTGATTGATGTATTGTTAATTTCACGATAATGCTTGTTCTATTAGTTCAGTAATGTCATTTGTTTGAGTGCCATCAGGTAATACCAAATATCCAAATTCTTCAGGTCCTTCAATCTGGTATTTTTCTTTGTTCTCAACCGTATTCAGAGAAAACTCCTGAGCAGAAAGACCTATTATGTTCAAATAATTTTTATCCCAATTAGATTCCACGAAGTTTAATAAGAGTGGTAACTTAGATTTCAGTACGTCATAAGGTTTTTCTTCTGTGTTCATTTCATCCCAACAGGTTAAGACAATGGTGAGTTTCTGTTTGTCATTTAGCCGATGGTAGTCTGTTCCTTTAGCATGTAAAAGGATTTGTAAAAGTTCAACAAAAAAGCTTTGGTCAGATATTTTATATTCAGTTTCAGATATTGGTTCTTTCGAGCTTTTTTGATGTTGTTCAGAATAGGTAATATCACTGATATCTAAAGGCTTGTTTACATTATTTAACCTGATAAACAAAATCCAGCTATCACTCTCCTGTATAGAAGTTGTCCATTCCTTATTTAACTCCCGATTCTCAACAATATTTAAAACCTGTTCTCCTCCATATTCGGGACATTTTAAATCAACTTGTTTTTCATCAACCTGAATGGGTAGGTAAAACTTTACACTTTTTTCGGATGGGGTTGTCTGAGGCTCTTCTCCTGATGCTAGTGCTTCTCTTGCTCCTGCAATAGGAGACAAATCATCTACTGATTTATAAAGTTTCAGCTTACTCTTGTTTTTCAGCAATTTTGAGTAAAACTGTGAAAGGAATACCGTCTTGGATGAATGAGGTTTCCCGATAAGTAATATAGATGCACCCATTTATATGCTTTTATAATTTAAGAAAATATCATTTCCGGTATTATCATTCTCAATTGAAATCTCAGACTTTTTCACGGTAAACACTCTGGAAAGTAACCAATCCAGTACAGCTATATTGTTCTTATGAACTAATACATCAGGGTCATCTGAGGAAAAGTTGCTGATGTCTATCTCTTCATAGTTTTCAAAAAGTTCTTTCAACTCTCCTTGTAGCTTTTCCCGAATTGTCGGGTATACATCCTTTTTTTTATCACTTTTCGACCAAACGGCAATCACAGGCCTGTTTCTTAAATCGTGCTTTAACATTTGTGCCAGGTCTATGATGTCTGTTTTTGCCTGAGCCTTTCTATTGATTAAATCTTCACAATCAATAAAGAGAATAAAAGCATTTGAATGTTCATAAACCCATCTTGCATTCTCCGCATTTGCATCATTTCTATTTTTTGACCAAATAGAAAAAACCTCTCCCGCAGCATCTGATATAAAAATATCTTTTAACCTTTTTGACTGATTTCGTAGTGCCAAATGCAATAAGCGGATGTATTGGGCAGGAGTAGGATCAGGGAATGTGACACCTTCTTGTTGAATCCTTAATTTTTGATATAATTCATCCCACGTATTTATTGTTTTCGTGCCGCAAAAGTCAAATTCTTTAAGTTTTACACCTCTAAGGAGTAATGTAAAAAGCATGGCGAGATATGTTGTTTTCCCGGCATCGGCTTTTCCTATTACACCGATGATTACGGGTGTATTTCTATAGGTTACTTTAGGCAGCTCCTCTATCGTTAAAGCATCTCCTGTCCATGGCAAATTGGATTTTTTCTCTTTTTTTTGAGCAAGTTTGGTTTTGGGTTGCGAGGCATTTGACTTCATCCAAAACTCACATTCCGTATGCTTTTCTTTTCCTTCGTGACAACTGATTGGTGCAGCACAGTCAGGATTTGAACACTTTCCTGTCATACTATTTTGTGTTTAGAATTTTTGCTAATTGAATGTCGTGGAACAGCCAAGTTGTCAATTCATTTGGAGATAGTTTAATATTTAGTGATATCCCTACAAGCTCTTCAAATTGGGTTAAAAGGTGTTTATTCCATAGAAGCCCATTGATGAAGTTCAGCAATGTTGATTTGCCAGTTAATGCTTCCTCTTCTGGAAATATGAGGTTCAATTCCTCCTTATAATCCTGAACCGTTTTAAGAAAGTCTTCAAGAGCTAGTACTTCCTCTATACTTTCGTTCAGTTCTTTATAAGTTTCTTTCAGAAAATAATCAACGCTTTTCGGGTAAATTATAGGAATAAAGGATGAGTAATCATAAGCCAAGACTATTCCCAAGATATTTTTATCCAGCTCATCATAACTTTTATCTGTAGAAGATGAATATCCTGCCTCTTTCCACCACAAGAGCTCTGATCTAAGTTGCAATGATTTACTTCTATTCGAAACTTCCTTTTGTAATTGTTCTAATGTCTTGTTTAAATTGTTTTGGATAGTGTTTTTATTTTCATTCGTTATTGTAACAATTGCTCTTAAACAAGCATCTACAACAGTTTTTATACCTTTTGTTGCTCTTGACGGAAATTCGTAAGACCAGTGGGGAGCTGAATTAGACCAATGGGGGTTTGGAGAATCAAAATTTGCCTTTTTATCCTTGTTATTTGGCCCTACCGCATCTTCTAAATACTTTATTAGTATATCATCATTAAGGGCATATTTTGAAATTTCTTTAAGTTCAAAACTGATGTTTGATAATCTATCATTGTTTGCCAATGCCCATTCTCTATTAGCTTTTTGATTGATATCATTGCCCAACTTGGAAATAAACTCTAATATAATTTCTTTTTCCTTCCCAATAAGCTTCTGATATTGAACAATGTTTCTACTCGCAAACCAAATGAGTAACGAGTTATTAATATTGTCACTTATACCACTTAAAGCTTCTAATATAACCGCCCTAATATATGTTAGAGGGGTGTCTTTTGCATTGGTAGCAAACGTGCTCCAATTCTTTATTATGACATCTTTGACTTCTACTATGTCAGCATTGTCAACGGATATATCAGGGTCAATTGCCGATAGTGTATATGACACTATTTTAGTTTTACTTTTAGCCAATTTTTTAGCGATATCGTCGGCAGACTTTTTTAATTTTTTGAAATCTCCATCATCTGTTAATGAAAGGAGATTAGCGTTTAAGTAATTTTGTAACATAAAATATCCTTTTTAATTATTCAAATTATTGTTTGTGTCAATTCGGACTTCTTCTCTAATCTTAATATTAGAATGTAAAAAGTTTCTTGTCTCCAGGAGTTGTGATACTTCGTTATATACAGGATGCTTCCTTTTGTTATCTCTAATGGTTATGATTAGTGTAAAGTCTTGATTTAAAACCTCTCCGTCTTGTAATGCTAAGGTTTCAGCAAAGTCCCTGTAAGCACCTATTATTTTAACGTACCACTTTCTATTGGATTCGAGATTATAAACTTTATTTGAAGGAGTCATCTCTTCCAGGTTAACAGAGTACTTTTTGACAGGCTGATATTTGTTTCCATAATTTAACAGCACTCTTTCTCGGGCATATTCGCTCTTTGCATCCTTTCTAAAGCTACTCTTGTAGTTGGAATCGCGAAGAACATTTTGAGCATCTTCGGGCCCGAATTCATTTAAAATATTTGTCTTTTCTGTATCTCGGTTTTTAATATTCTGATAAGTACCCAATTTAACCTCAAGATTTGACTGACAATACTCCGCACCTTGTTTTTCTCTTAATACAGGTTGAGTAACAAGCGTCACTTTTATTTCTCCATAAAAATACCCTTCCTCATCGACCAAGGATTCAGGAAAAGGGAACTCCAATATTTCAATAAATTCTCCCTTTACGATGTTTTCCTGTAAAATGAGCGTAATCTCATGAGGGTCATTATAAATGATGTTCTCGGCTGAGTCAGGAAGACCAAACCCCATTTGGTGTATTCTTTCGGTTACCGGAAGGGTTAACCCCTCAGGATATTTAGCTGAATGAATAGCTAAGGCTTTTAAAAGCGTGGGATTAAAACTTTCGCTTATCTTTAAATGAAGCTCGGAAAGTAAGGCTGTGACTCTTGGTGTCGCAAAACTTGTTCCTATATACTGTATGATTCTTCCATCAGGTGCAATTGCATTAACACCGTTTTGTATGAGTCTTGTACCGTTTATTCCGGCATTTCCACCGTAGCTAACCAAATCGGGCTTAATGCTATTCGCTGGTCCTGGACCAATTCTTGTAAAAGGGGAAGGGTGATTAACTTCTGCAATATCTTTCTCGCCTTTAGCGTGAGCAATGGAGCCTACTACTAAGCAACGAATTGAATCTGCGGACTTCGCAACTCTTCCTTTAGGTCTTCCTTGAATAAAATTTTTACAATTTCCAGACGACTTACAAATGATGACATCATAAACTTCCTGAATATTGTCTAATGCTATTCCAAAATCCGAAAAGTCATTAGGGTCTGCATCTATATCAGTGCCCAATGATAGATTCCATATTTTAATATTTCTATTATTCTTAATTGCTTCCCGAACGTTCTCAACCAATTCATCTTCATACACTGTTTCTTTATTATTGTCAGGAAAAACAGTAGCATCGAAAAGCTTGCATCCATTACTTCCTGAAAGTAATCTGTTTTGGAGCTTATCACCATAAACTATTATGCTTGATACGGCTGTTCCATGAGTTGGATTGATAAGGTTATCAGGATAAGAGGAAAATTTTTCAGGCAATAACCAAGGCTTTAGATATTTGTTTGAAGAAATACCTGAGTCCAAGACACCTATTACAGGATAATTTACACCTTCAATAGGAGTCATAATTTCTAATTCATCTTTGGCCGATAGAGTATCATCAAGAATTACTTTGTATTTTGGCATAAAAGTAATCGCCTCAATCGCTTCAAATTCAGAAAGCTGGTCAATAGTACCCTTAGTACCATTCAATATTTTAAAGATGATCAAACCAGGAGAATATTTGACTTCCTTTATCTCCAGATTGAGACTGTTGCAAAACTTATGAAAGGCAATTTTAACAGCGTTGTTTAGCTCGTAATTGAGATAATCAATTAATGATACCTTTAAAACATCCTGTTTCTCAATCTCCGCAATGTAGGGCTTATAAACTTCAATAGACTCGATTGCAGATATTGATTTGGCATTCTTGGTATAATCCAAAAAGTTTTGTTTGATTTGTTGTCCCTCTTCAATACTGTCAACTTTGACTAACAGGCTATTAGAATCTATAAAGCCAATGATATTATTTTTTGAGAATCGTCCATTGAAAACTTTCTGTATGTCTTTCCTGTGAGTTTTTGCGATGGCATTATCATCAATATCCACTTTTAGTGTGGCTGGAATAAAATCTCTTTCTATAGGCCTGTTATTGAAGTCGGAAAAAATTTCCTCAAAAGATTCCGTCAACCTCATAGCTCGCTCTTCAAGCTCAGGCTCACTTAGTTGCCATTTAGGAGGAGTTTTTGACCCGCTGCCCTCAGTTTTTCTTTCATCAATTCTCCTTTTCTGGAAAATCTTAATCGGTAAATTCTTTTCCATTTTATTCCTCGTTTAAAGCGTTTCTTACTTGTCTCAAAGAGGTGTTCATGTAGGTTGAAATCTGCTTCTGAGATATATTGTTTTCATTCAAAAACTTGATCAATTCTTCTTGTTTGAAGTGATTATTGGTCTTGTATTTTAAATACTGGGCAAATAGCTCTTCATAACTAATAAGGTCTTTTTTAATTATAGCGTTATAATATGCATTGTTCAGTATTTTAATGACTTCAGAATGTGAATAACCATTCAAATATTTAGATAATGCCTCTATTTTCTTTTCATCATACTCTATGCTGTCCTCAATTTTTTTGAAGTAGATTTTTATTAAGTTTTGTACTTCATCATAATTAGGGACGGTTAGATTAATTATTTTTTCAAAACGTCTCCAAATAGCGCTATCTAATAGTTGTTCATGGTTAGTTGCAGCTATAAGAATCCCTCCAGCTTCACTAAACTCATCAATATTTTGCAATAGACTGTTGATTACCCTTTTTAACTCGCCGGTTTCATGGTTATCATCTCTTGCTTTTGCAATAGCATCAAATTCATCTAAGAAAAGTATACAAGGTTTACTTTTAGCGTAATCAAACAGTTTTCTGATATTTTTAGCCGTACTACCTAATAGTGATGAAATGAGAGAATCAAATCGAGCAACAACAAGTGGCATATCTAATTCCTTCGCTATATATTTAGCTATTGAAGTTTTTCCACAGCCTGGGGGGCCGTACAGCAACAAAGACATATTTATATCTAAGCCTTTTTCTTTGATAATCTCTTTTGAATTAGCCAAAGAAATAAAATCTAAAACCGATTGATGAGTGGCGTCTGAAAAAACAATGTCTACATTATTGTTCTTAGGAAAAATTACATCAGCAATATTTAATCTTGTTTCGTTGTCCACCGGAGCTTCAAACAATTGGTCTTTATATACAGGAATTCCGCTGCCCCCTTGAATTACTTTTATTATTCTGTCGGCTAATTTATCCGAACCATCTTCTTTCAACTTTTTTGCTAAATGCCTAGAATAGTTGAGCACTTTCTGTGGATTATTTGTTAATCCTCCTTCTATAATCTTTATGATCTCCGTATACATTATTTTGATATTTGTGATACAAAAATAACAAAAATCGTTTTATAAAAAACATATTTCGTAATAAAATAAGTAAAATTCGTGCAATTTATTTTTAAAAACGTGTTTGTTATGAGTTTGCTGCTGTGTGAACAGACTATTGAAGTAGCTATCAAGCTAATGCTGAAACAGGATTACAATATATTGTTGTGTTTTATAGAGAATCTTTTGGGATAATTCTATCCAATTTGAAATTATTCAATTGTGCACTGATTTTCAAATGTTCGAAAATCTACAAGAAATGCTAACCTTTAAAACCAAACAAATACAATATCTATATGAAGACAGCTTACTTATATGTCCGTGTCAGCACGGACGAACAAAAAAGAAAAGGTTACTCCTTGCCAGAACAGGAGGATAGACTATTAAAATATTGTGGGCACAACAATATAGAGGTCAAGGGGATTTATCGTGAAGACTTCTCAGCCAAGAATTTCAACCGGCCCGAATGGAAAAAATTAATCGAAACGGTAAGAAGCAAGTCGTCGAAGCAAGAAAATAATATCCTATTCATCAAATGGGATCGATTCAGCCGAAATATTGAATACGCATACGAGATGATAGGCATGCTTCGAAAATACAAAACGACGGCAATGGCCATTGACCAACCCATAGATTTTTCCGTGCCGGAGAGCACGGTAATGCTTGCCGTTTACCTATCCGTACCGGAAGCGGAAAACAGCAGAAGGGCGATGAATACAGCAAACGGCATTCGCAGGGCAAAACAGATGGGCAGGTATCCCAGCAAAGCCCCTTTGGGTTTCATCAACTTGACAACTGTGGATGGCAAAAAAATTATCGCCCCTAAGCAACCCGAGGCGGGTATTATAAGATGGGTCTTCCACCAGCTTGCCAAGAACGTCCATAGGATAGAGGATGTCCGAAAGATGGCCGATGGTAAAGGATTGAAATGTTCGCGTTCACATTTTTTTAGAATTATACGTAATTCGATCTATTGCGGCCTTATTCCAATAAAACTCAATTCCCAAGAGCAGCACATGGTAAAGGGAATCCACGATCCTTTGATTTCCGAAGCATTGTTTTACGAGGTCCAGCGCATCATCACCACAAGGAGGAAGGTCACGGCTAAAAAAGACGATCTGAAAGCAACGTTCTTTCTAAAGGGGTTTCTGGTCTGTCCTCTTTGTCACCGAAAACTTTGCGGAAGCTTCTCCCAGGGCAAAACAAGAAAATACCCATATTACCATTGCTATGGGAGGTGCAAAACAAGAATAAATGCCTTCCTTCTCAATGATCGTTATGGGGATAAACTTCAGCAGTTTGTACTTTCAAACAAGGCAGTTGATTTGTTCAATCGTATTTTAGAAGATTGGAATACAAACACACAAAAAGCCGAATATTTACAGGAGCGAAATACGGTAGTGAGAAAGCTGAACGAACAGGAATCGATCCTTTCCCGAGCCCGGAAGTTGTTTGTGGCCGCGATACTGAAACTCGATGACTACACCGAATTGAAAAGGGAGTGCCAGGTCAATTCCAAGTGTCTGAAAAGGGAGTTGCGTGATATCAATATTAAATTAGGGAATATCGATAAACAGATCCAATTGAAAAACGAGCCGTTTGTAAATATTTTTCAAGGATTCCCAAGTTTGGATACTGCAGATAAAAAGCATCTCGCCAATCTGATTCCGCCCCTTAAGATTGACTACCAAACGGGAGATACCTCTTTGGATTTGAACAGTGCGTTATCAAAAATATTACTAACAAAGGGACAAGCAAAAAAACAGTTGACATGAATTTCATCGATAAAAAGATTTCAGTTAAGACGGCAATTGCGATATTAGCAAAAAATGGCATTCCGGTGGACCATGAAGAAGCCACTGTCATACTAGACTTCCTGTATCTCATGGCAAAGAATTACAAGAAACTTGAGGAAGAAAAAGACGTCGAAACCCCAAGGAGAAATCGAACTCTGGAAAAAATGCCATAAAAAGGCCGTGAAGCAAGCTTTTTAGGCAGTCTTACGCGACAACCCAAGGATTGTGTTTACAAAAATCGAACTACAAATGACCAGGTGGTAAACGTTTGGGTCACAGATTTTTATTGGCATAAAAAAAGGAGACAACCGTTACGTGGTGTCTCCTTAAGTGGAGTCGGAGGGATTCGAACCCTCGTCCAAACATGGTACTGTATACGCTTTCTACATGCTTAGCTTCCGTTTAATTGTCGGGAAGTAGAAGGTCGGTCGCTTACCTGTACTAGTTTCCGTAGGTACTTTATTTCGCTACATGATCGTACCTCTCATATAGCTAGCTTCGTAAATCGATGCTCCTGATGTTGCGTTACAAAGCAGACCACAACGGAACAAAAGCTATGCTAATTCTAAATTAGGCAGCTAAGGCGTAGTTATTTTCGCCATTTATAAGGTTGAAAGTTCAGATTAAAGTGCTATACTAACAACGCACTGCATGCTTACATAACCGTCTCCATCCTGTCAATTCCGGTCGACCCCTTGGTTATTGCAATGACAAAGATACAATTTTTATAAGATAAAAAAATGGGTTTTATGTTATTAAAACCCATCAACGTTTTAGGAAGTGCTTAAATGGCTTTACCTGGATATGCTTCGAGACCCTTTTCGATGCATTGTAAGGCCTCACTGATGTCGTTCTGATTCAATACATAAGCCAGTCTAACTTGCTGTTTGCCAAGTTCCTGATTGGAATAGAAACCCGTGGCAGGTGCCATCATAACAGTTTTATTTTCGTAAGAAAATTCCTCTAGAATCCACTGACAAAATTTATCAGCATCATCAATTGGCAGTTTCGCCATTACATAAAATGCTCCTCCAGGGCTTGGGCAAAATACACCCGGAATATTATTCAAACCTTCTACCAAGAGATTTCTACGTTGTGTATACTCGCTGATGACATTATCAAAGTAACTTTGTGGTGTATCGACGGCGGCCTCTGCAGCTATTTGAGCGACAGCCGGCGGGCTCAGCCTGGCTTGAGCAAATTTTAATCCGGCTTCTAATATTGCTGTGTTTTTGGTTATCAGACACCCCAACCTTGCGCCGCAAGCACTATATCGTTTCGATACGGTATCAAAAACAACTACGTGATCTTCTAAACCGTCTAGATGCATGGGGGATATAAACTCATTCCCATCATAGCAGAATTCCCGGTAAGCTTCATCGGAGAATAAATAGAGATCGTGTTTTAGGCACAGTTCTTTTAAGTCTTGCATTTCCTTACGGGAGTACAGATAACCCGTTGGGTTATTGGGATTGCAAATGATGATCGCTTTCGTTTTCGGGCCAATCAATTTTTCAAATGCGCTTATTTCGGGTAGGGCAAATCCATTCTCAATGCTCGAAGGTATAGGCTTTACCACAATATCAGCCATACAGGCAAATCCATTATAATTAGCATAAAACGGTTCTGGTATAATTGCTTCGTCTCCGGGGTCTAAGCAGGTCTGCATGGCAATCGTAATGGCTTCGGATCCACCTGTAGTTACCAATATATTATCGGCAGAGATATTATAATCCAATTTATTGTAATAAGTAGTTAACTTCTCACGATAACTGGCATTCCCCTGTGATGGTGTATAGGCCCAAATCTTAAAATCAATATTCTTGATTGCCTGAAGCATATTTTCGGGTGTTTCAATATCAGGTTGACCTATATTGAGATGAAAAACTTTCTTACCGTTCTTTTTTGCTAAATCGGCAAACGGTGTTAATTTCCTGATAGGAGAAGCGGGCATCTGCTTACCCTTGTGTGAGATGACTGGCATAATATGATGTGTTCGAAAATTTGCACAAACTTACTAAAAGTAATTACATAAAAAAGCCGCTCATATGAAATAAGCGGCTTCATGTTTTAATGATTACGCCTATCTATTTTATCACTTCTCCTTTTATATATAAGGATTTAAGCGGCGTTTTGGCGTTAGAACGAATAGTAATCGATTTGCTGAACGGAGCTACCTGAGCAGCATTAAAGGTTACGTTTATAGTACCCTCTTCTCCAGGTTTAACAGGAGCATTTGTATATTTAGGAACAGTGCATCCACATGATGATTCAACTTTTGTAATGATCAACGGTTCTGTTCCGGTATTCGTGAACTTAAACTCATATGATACGGGTTTTCCTTGAGGGATCTTGCCGAAATCGTAGGTTTCCTTTTCAAACTTAAACTCGGCATTACCGTCTGTCTTGAAAGCGTTAAAAGCTGTAAAAGCAATTACAAGCGTTAAAATTGTTAAAAGTTTTTTCATTTTAATGTTCATTTTTAGAATGGGACAGGCTATGGTGAGCCATTTTTCTTATTGAAAACCCTATATAAATTTACTACAAAAATATTATAAATGACAACTATAATGCCAATATGTTAAGTAATATATTTGTTTCCAACTGAAACACCATAAATTTTTAATAGAAATTGTTTTTTGATGGCATGTACTAAAATACGTAATGTTTTCTGTTCTAATTGTTTCTATAAAGTTAGATGCTCATAATCTGTAGAGCACCTAAGAAGTGAAATTTTGTTTGTTCTTTGCCTCATATTTTGGAATAGCTTTGCTGTTGTGTGTGCCAATGCAGAATTTTATATATTTTTTATTACTTTTGAACTTTAAGCATAATTCCTTAATATGTCTGATACTAACTTGAAATACACCGATCCTATTGATACTTCAAAATTGAGTTTTGATGATTTCAAAGCTACAGTATTGAATGATTATCGTATCATCTGTGAAAGTAGGGAAGCAAGTTTGTTAGGCCGTAAAGAAGTTTTAACAGGCAAAGCTAAATTTGGAATATTTGGAGACGGGAAAGAAGTTGCCCAAATAGCCATGGCCAAAGTTTTTAAGACTGGAGATTGGCGTTCCGGATATTATAGAGATCAAACTTTCGCCTTTGCTACGGGCATCTCCAATATATATGAATTCTTTTCACAGATGTATGCGCATCCAGACATTGAAGCGGAGCCTGCCTCTGGTGGCAGGATGATGAACGGACATTTTGCAACACGGGAGTTAACGGAGGAGGGAAGTTGGGTGGACCAAACAGCCATTAAAAACTCGTCCGCAGATATTTCCACTACGGGAGGGCAAATCCCTCGGTTGCTGGGTTTAGCTCAGGCGTCAAAAGTATATCGTAAAAATAAAGAGCTTGCTTATTTAACCCATTTTTCTAAGAATGGAAATGAAGTTGCTTTCGGAACGATAGGCAATGCGTCAACGTCCGAAGGTATTTTTTTCGAGGCATTCAATGCTGCTGGTGTATTACAGATTCCACTTGCAATTTCCGTCTGGGATGATGGATATGGTATCTCTGTTCCGAATAAATACCAAACTACCAAAGAAGATATTTCTGAGGTGCTGAAAGGATTCCAACGAGATGAGAAGGGGGGAGGCTATGAAATATTTAAGGTTCGTGGATGGGATTACCCCGGCCTTTGCGAAACCTACGAACAGGCCATCCGCATCTGTAGGGAAGAACATATCCCTGTATTCATACATGTCACAGAAATGACCCAACCACAGGGACATTCTACTTCAGGTTCCCATGAAAGATACAAGCCGAGAGAAAGATTAGCGTGGGAAGCTGAATATGATTGTATTATTCAGATGAGAAAATGGATACTCGAGTCAGCCATAACGAATGAAGATGAACTTTTGTCCATTGAGAAAAGAGCTAAAGTTTTTGTGAAAGAGGAACAGTTGAGGGCGTGGAAAGATTATATTAATGCATTCGCAAAAGAAAAGACCGAGGCCGTTCAACTCTTAAACGAAATAGATAATAGTGCTGTCAAACAGTTGTCCGTACGTTTGAATGCGATGAAGGAGCCAAGTCTCAAACAGATTTACGGAGCGGTGCGAAAAACATTGCGGGAATTAAGGACACATGATGATAGCGAACAGAAGAGCCAATTGCTTAAATGGTATGGTTCACAGCAAAAGATCAATCACGAAAGATATAATTCTAAATTATTTACGGAGAGCTCCGAGTCGCCTATTGCGATAGATATCGTACCTGTACAGTATGGCGACGAAGCAAGGATGGTGGATGGTAGGGAGATTTTAAATGCGTGTTTTGCCGCCAACTTTTCAAGAGAGCCAAGATTGCTCGCCTTTGGTGAGGATGTTGGTGCTATAGGTGATGTAAATCAGGGCTTTGCTGGACTACAGGAAAAATTCGGAGAACATCGGATTTTCGACACTGGCATTCGCGAATCTGCAATTATTGGACAGGGAGTAGGAATGGCTTTGAGAGGTTTGAAACCCATTGCAGAAATACAATATGTAGACTACTTATTATACGGGCTAACCGTATTGAGCGATGACTTGGCCTGTTTGAGTTATCGCACGAAAGGTGGACAAAAAGCGCCTCTTATCGTACGTACAAGAGGACATCGTTTAGAAGGTATTTGGCATTCCGGCTCACCTATGTCCATGATTTTGGGATCTCTGCGTGGTTTGCATGTGTGTGTGCCGAGAAATATGACACAAGCGGCAGGTATGTATAATACGCTTATTCGCTCTGATGAACCTGCTCTGGTAATTGAATGTTTAAATGGCTACCGGTTAAAAGAACGTATGCCCGTGAATGTCGGTGATTTTACGGTTCCTTTGGGTATTGCCGAAATTGTTAGAAATGGGACGGATATCACAGTTGTATCTTATGGTTCCACCTTACGGCTGGTACAAGAAGCGGCATCAGAATTGAGCGAAATGGGTATTTCCATTGAGATTGTCGACCCTCAGACATTGCAACCATTTGATACAGAGCATGTATGCGCTAAATCATTAAGTAAAACAAACAGGCTTTTAATAGTGGATGAAGACGTTCCGGGAGGTGCTTCTGCTTTTATTTTACAACAAATATTAGAAGTGCAGAATGGTTATTATAGCTTAGACTGTCAACCAAAAACGCTTTCTGCAAAGCCTCATCGTCCACCTTACGGTTCGGATGGTGATTATTTCACAAAACCCTCTGTAGATGATATAGTTGAAACCATCTACCAAATAATGAATGAATCGAATCCAGAAAAATTTCCGGGAATTTTTTAGAAGAACATTATCATAAAAATCATAAAAAAACGGATGTAGATTTTTATAATCTACATCCGTTTTTTTATTCCCCCATCAACTAGATACGCTGATTCCTCAAATAGTGATCGATGATGACGAGTGCTGCCATCGCCTCTACAATGGGTACGGCGCGAGGAACAACACATGGGTCGTGTCTTCCTTTTCCCGTAATCTGTGTTTGTTCGCCGGCAACGTCAACCGTATTCTGTGCCTGCATAATGGTAGCAACGGGTTTAAAGGCAACTCTGAAATTAATATCCATGCCATTCGATATGCCCCCTTGTATCCCACCGGAAAAATTAGTTAATGTTTGTAACGATTGCGTGCCCTTTTCAGGATTGATAAAGATATCATTATGTTCCGAACCACGCATCGTGGCCCCAGCGAATCCCGAGCCGTATTCGAAGCCATGGACAGCATTGATGCTGAGCATGGCCTTTCCAAGATCTGCATGCAACTTGTCAAAAACAGGCTCTCCAAGTCCTACCGGTACTCCCTTTACAACTGCACTTACGATACCGCCAACGGTATCTCCATCTTTTCTAATAGCATCAATAAAAGACACCATCTGATTGGCTGTGGCCGGATCCGCACAACGAACAATATTTTGTTCTCTGATTTGAACCAATTCTGTGATACTTAAATCACCTAAGTTAGGTGCATCGATATTTCCAACGCTTGATACATGCGCGAAAATTTCGATCCCAAGTGGTTGTAAAAACAACTTCGCTATGGCACCTGCAGCTACCCTTGCCGCTGTTTCTCTTGCCGAGGAACGGCCACCCCCACGATAATCACGTATGCCGTATTTTACTTGATACGTATAGTCAGCATGGGATGGGCGGTACTTGTCTTGGATATGCGAATAATCTTTTGAACGTTGATCTTCATTAGGAATAAGCATGGCCAGGGGTGTACCCGTGGTCTTTCCTTCAAAGACACCTGAAAGTATCTTTACCGTGTCGCTTTCTTTGCGTTGCGTGGTAATTTTTGATTGGCCAGGTTTACGCTTATCCAGTTCCGATTGGATAAAATCAACATCCACTGATATATTGGGCGGACAGCCATCGATAATGACTCCAATTGCCTCTCCATGAGATTCTCCAAAAGTAGTGATTCGAAAGATTTGTCCGAGAGAATTTCCTGCCATTTGTTATTTATTTGAATGTATGATCAATAATTGTTGCTCGTTCTTTTTGCAAAAAAAATAAAATAGTATCCCCGATGTACTTAAACCCAAATTATGCATTAAACTTTCTATTACGCACTAAAAATACCTCAAAATAAGTTGCTTTATTCTTGTTTTTGACCTCACCATAGGGGTACTATGCCTCGGCCTTCAAGCAACCTGATTTTCTTGTGGTTTGAGTGCTCATCACGAATCCTAATGCAATTCGGATTAAGCGCAGCTAAAACCAATTGAGCTAAGATGATCCCAGAACGCTGGATACGACTTACCAACTACCTTTGGCTCTTCAATGATCAGCTCTTTAAAAATAAGTGCCAATGGTGCAAAAGCCATTGCCATCCGATGGTCTTCGTAGGTTTCTATGGTAACACTTTCGGGTACTGATTTGTTGTCGGTATTTAACGTATACACTTCATCACGTTCCTGCAGAGACACCCCAAATTTAGCTAATTCATTTTGAAGCGCCTTAATACGATCGGTTTCTTTTATTTTCAGCGTTTCCAAACCAGTAAAACTGGCATTATAATCTAAAGCGGCACAACAAGCAATAATCGTTTGCGCCAGATCAGGGCATTCTTTCAGGTTAAAGAAACGATCACCTTTAGCGCCATCTGTTTTTTTAATCCTTACTCCTCCATCTACAAAAGTTGATATCACCCCGAAATTTTCCATGATTTCAACAATTGCCCGGTCTCCTTGTAAGCTGTTTTCTTTTAGATCCGGTAAAAATAGGGAGCTATCTTTTGATGATAAGGCAATAACAGCATACCAGTAAGATGCCGCGCTCCAATCGGGCTCTACAATTAAGACAGCATCTTCAACGGTCTGTCTGGTAATTGTTATCGAATTACCATTCCAAAGATGATCAACACCTGCTTCTTTCAACATGTCTAAGGTCATACTCACGTATGGTTTCGAAGTCAAATTACCCAATATGTTTAACGTTAGCCCTTGAGGTAGAAAAGGTGCGATCAGTAGGAGTGAGGAAAGATACTGGCTACTTATATCTCCTCTAATGGCAATCTGGCTAGTTGTTTGTTCAAGGCCGCCAGTAATTTTTAGAGGAGGGTATCCTTCGATGTTACCGTAATTAATATTTGCACCAATATTCCTGAGTGCATCTACTAAGATGCCTATTGGGCGTTGTTTCATCCGTTCAGAGCCAGTTAATATAAAGTTACCGTTCAATAAAGAAAGATAACTCGTTAGAAACCGCATAGCTGTTCCGGCAGGCCCAATATCGATGGTAACCGTGCCTACCGGATTTTCCGCTTGTTCCAACGCTTTTTTCAATGTAACCGTATCATCCGCGTTAGACAGATTCTGAACGCGAACTTTACCTTTACTCAATGCACTTAATATTAAGGCCCTGTTGCTTTCGCTTTTTGAACCCGTTAGCTGTATGGTGCCATTTACAGATCCACCAGCATACGATAATTTCAAAATTTCTGTGTTCATTAGGCCTCTACTGCAGGTTTGGCATTCATAATTTGATTTTGCTTCCTGATGGATTCGCCGTGTATAAGTTCAAGTAATTTAACGGTAAAGTCTTCTTCAAGGTTCAGCGCCTTAGCAAATTTGGTGCGTTTTTCAATAATTTCTTCCCAACGGTTCACTTGAAGGATGGTCACTTTATTGTCTCTCTTGTACACACCTATTTTTTCAACAATCTTCATACGATCGGCAACTTTCTTAATAATCTGATCGTCAATAGCATCAATATCTTTGCGTAATGCTGCTAATTTATCCTCAAAAACAGGGTCGTTTGATTCAGCCTTTCTCAAAGATAAATTGTTAATGAGCTCGGCTAGTGCTGCTGGCGTCACTTGCTGTTTAGCGTCCGTCCAAGCAACAGAAGGGTCTATATGCGATTCGATGATAAAGCCTTGCATGTCTAAGTCAACCGCTTTTTGAGCCACATAAGGAATTAATTCGCGTGTGCCACAGATATGGCTCGGATCGTTAATGATAGGAAGCTCTGGTGCAACTGTTTTTAGCTGAATAGCCAAATCCCACATAGGCTCATTACGGAATGCTGTTTTTTCATACGAAGAAAAACCACGGTGGATGGCACCTAACTTTTTAATTCCTGCACGGTTAATACGCTCCAATGCACCGATCCATAATGATAAATCAGGGTTCACTGGATTTTTTACGAAAACCGGAACATCTACCCCCTGTAGTGCATCGGCAATTTCTTGTACAGTGAAGGGATTAGCGGTAGAGCGTGCGCCCACCCATAGAACGTCCACACCAGCGGCCAATGCTTCCTCTACGTGTTTAGCAGTAGCCACCTCCGTTGCGGTCAGTAAACCCGTTTCTTCCTTTGCTCGTTTTAACCATTCCAGCCCAATGCTCCCTATACCCTCAAACTCGCCTGGTCTGGTACGTGGTTTCCATATACCGGCCCGTAGTATAGATACTTTACCAGTGGCAGCCAATAAATGGGCGGTTGCTACCAATTGCTCTTCGGTTTCTGCACTGCAGGGCCCCGCTATCAAAAATGGTTCTTTGCCCGTTGCCAACCAAGAGCTCAAAGGCAAGATGTCTAAATCTAATTTCATCTTTTTATCTGATTTATTTGTTGTTTAATATTGTTTTTTTATGTTTTATACTTTATCGTTTTTTATGTACTCCCCCAGGATATTGAAGTTTATAGTGTGCTTCAATGTTTTCCGGATAGCGGCATCGTAGTTAGCTGGTTTTTTCCATTCAATGTCTACATAAAAATCATACTCATTACGTTTACCTAATACAGGCATTGATTGGATTTTACTCATATTGATCTGCTCTTCAGCAAAAAAAGTGAGTACTCTTGCTAACGAGCCAATGCTGTTGTCTGTTTGAAATAGCAAAGTGGCTTTGTTGGCTTTTGGATTTTCTTCTTTCTCTTTAGATAGAATTAGAAAACGTGTATAATTTTTCTTGTTGGTTTCTATCCTTCTTTCTATAATATCCAAGCCATAAAGTTTGGCTGCCAGCTGATTAGCCACGGCTGCTGTATCCGTTAGTTGGTAATCGGCTATTTTCTTTGCAGAAGAAGCAGTATCCATTCCTTCTGTAATCTTAAAAGTAGGATGTTCTTCAAGAAAGTCTGTACACTGACGAAGAGCTATAGGGTGCGATTCGATATTTTTTATATTTTCAAGCTTAACCCCCGGAAGTGCAAGGAGGTGCAATTGGATGCTGAGATACACCTCTCCAACAATCGGGAAGTGATAGTCATGAAGGAGTGTATAATTGGGCAACAAACTCCCTGCTATTGAATTTTCTATGGCCATGACTACAAAATCAGCTTCATTTTTCTTCAATGCCTCGCAAGTGTGTTTAAATGTCTCGCACTCTACAGTTTCTATCTCTTGCCCAAAATATTTGAAGGCTGCTTCCTCATGAAAAGAGGCCCTTGTTCCTTGAATTGCTACTTTTATTTTGCTCATTCTTATATGTTCAAAAAAAAAGTCCCGGTTGCTCACCGGGACTTTTTATACATTTTTGCTTTATATATGCATATTAATCCCGGCCTTTACTGCTAAAGTAAAAGTAACCAAAGAACCAATATGCAGTTGTGTATTTCATTATTTTCTTTTGATATCGCAAATATATGTAAGAATTATTGTCAAACAAGAAAAAAAATAAAAAAAGTGTAAAAACTTATTTTTTAATACCCTGCTATACATAAAAGATGAGCGAAATGTATAGCAGGATAGATGAATTTTTATGCGTTAGGAGTTGGTATAAAAGTTCCTTGTATATAATTTTCATTGTGTTGTGTGGAATCTAATCCAAGATCTTCTTCTTCGGAAGTCACACGCAATGGTTGGATTAAATTAACCAGTTTGAAGATTATAAACGAAACGATAAAACTAAATAATACTACAATTACCATTGCTTTCAATTGAGTGAAGAAAAATTCAGGATTACCGTAGAGCAAACCATCGGTACCATCCGGATTAACTTTCGTGCTGGAAAATACACCTGTTAACAACATACCTACCATACCGCCAACACCGTGACAAGGAAATACATCTAAAGTATCATCTAAAGCAGTTTTAGATTTCCATTGTACCACAAGGTTTGAAATAACGGCGGCAACAACACCTATGAAGATGCTTTGAGGGATTCCTACGAAACCAGCTGCAGGTGTGATGGCAACTAGACCAACTATTGCGCCTATACAAAAACCTAAAACCGATGGTTTTTTTCCTTTAATGACATCAAAGAACATCCATGATAAGCCCGCAGCGCCCGCAGCGGTATTGGTTGTGCCCAGTGCAGAAACTGCTAAATCGCCTGCTGATAAGGCCGAGCCCGCGTTAAAGCCAAACCAACCGAACCAAAGTAAACCGGTACCGATCAGTACATACGGAATATTGGCGGGTGGAACTTCTGTATGTTCTAAGTGGGATCTTCTACGTTTTAATACCAAAGCTCCTGCCAATGCCGCACATCCGGCAGAAATATGTACAACTGTTCCTCCTGCAAAATCAAGCACACCCATTTGCGCTAAAAAACCATCTGGATGCCAGCTCCAATGTGCTAAAGGAGCATAAACAAATAGAGCGAAAAGCACGATAAATAAAATATAAGAAGTAAACCTGATTCTTTCAGCCACTGCACCAACAACTAAACCGGGCGTTATGATAGCAAACATCAATTGGAAAAGCGCGAACAAAGAAAGTGGTATGGTTGGCCCACCTCCCCATGGTTCTCCTGAGATCACATTGTTAAAGAAAAGGAATGTTTTAGGACTGCCGATGAATCCGCCGATGGAATCTCCAAAACATAAGCTAAAGCCTACAATTATCCATAGTACGCTTACAATTCCTGCGGCAACAACGCTTTTCATCATTGTTGATAATACGTTTTTACGATGTACCATGCCACCGTAGAAGAAGGCTAGGCCCGGCGTCATCAGAAAAACTAGTGCAGCTGCCGTTATGACCCAAGCGATATCTGCGCCGTTGTACACACCTTCGCCGTTAAAGGCGTCAACAGGTTGAATAAAGATTGTGGCGATAGCCAATACGACCAATATCAAGAAAGGTGCTGATCGTTTAATTGTGTTTGTTTCCATAATTTATACTAAGTTGATTTTTGTTTACTATCCAATTTAAAATGCATATACGGCAGCTATTAAAAACTGCGAAGCCTGTTTTTTAGGGTCTAGACTTTTGTTGAAGAAAATTTCTTCCGAGCCAGTGTCAAGCCTTAATTCAGGAATAATAGTGAGCGGCCCTGCTTTTACATTGCCACTTAACGTAAAGGCTTTAACATTACCTCCCTTAATGCTTTCTCCCGCTTCCATCATGTCTTTTGTTTTGAAGTATTCGCCCCTGGCTCCCAGGCTAAATGCATCAGTAAAAGCATATTGAGCATATAATGCTCCTCCGTGGTAACCACCTTCTTCGTCAGATATTTTATAATTGGCTGCATTCAAGCCTAGTTTGAAAGTCTCAGTGATGTCATACGATGTTGTTAAATCTACAATTGTTCCTGTTCCAGAAGAAAGGGAAGCAGAGTGTCCATCTAAAAAATTAAAGTAGGCCGACCAGCCTTCCACGGGCGAAACCGCTAGTTGCGCACCGACATGTGATACGCCGTTAAAATCCTGATATTCATTCCAGTCGTTAAAAAGTCCAACCATTAAACTGACCTTATCAGAAAATGTGTAGGTTCCCTTAATACCGGCATTTTGAAACGGACCGGAAGAGAAAAGGTAGGAAGTAGAATAGTTGAAGTTGCCTGTAGGTGAAATAATTTCGTAACCTATAAATGTTCCCATAAAACCTGCTGTCATAGAAAATTTATCGGTGAAGTCATAGGTTACGAAAAGATTTTGCAGATGAAATGAGTCACCATCTTTTCCTGGTAGTAGAGATTGTCCCTGGCCTCTTGGTCCAAATGAGACTTCTCCAACAAATGAAGCCTTATCAACTTTTTTACTGATTGCTAAATCTAACATACCTAACGAAACCGAATTTTGTTCATTAGCGAAGCTTGTACCGATGTTCGAAAGGCCATCTTCTGTTCTATAACCTGAAAAATCATATTTGTAATACAGGTCTGCCGAGCCGGTGATGGTTAAACCGGTGTTTTCACTTTCTTGGGCTACCGCGCTTAGGGCCACTGCGCAAAACATAAGTGTTGAAGAAATTTTTTTAGTGGATTTCATTTTTTTAATTTGGTTTACGGTATTTGGATAATTTGGTTGGTTTTGTTGATTAAATGTTATTTTCTTTCATATATCATTGTTTTTTAGGTTTTAAAAATATTATTTTATGGGGGTTTTTATTTACTTATTTTCATAAAATGGCCTTTTTTGTTGGTTTTTTTGATTGTATATCACCTTGTTTTTGTCAAATCTATAATTGTTGATTCATATTTCCAAAAAAATATGTCTTTTTTTGATAAAAAAATAATAAATATGCTTTTTTGTTGTATTGAAAATGATTTTTATTTTTTTTTATTGTAATATTTATTGTTTTTAGGTATGTTTTGGATATAGATATGTCTTTGTTTTTTTTGATTTTGGATATATTATCTTCTTTTTTGTGTATTCTATGCTTTTATTTGTTTAATTGGAGTTTTTTTTGACTTGTTTGGTCAAAAAAATAGAAACTTATGGCTATCTATGGGGGATTTTGAAAAAAAATGTGTTATTCACTGTATATCCGCTAAAACTCTGTACAAGGTGAATTCTTAGTGAATAAAGAGGGGATAAGGTAAGATGAGCGGTAGTTTGGTTGGAGGTGAGTAGAAGGTGAAGAGGTGGGTTAGGAGATAAATGACGCTATATACGAGACCGCGATTACTGGATGATCAATATACGGCAAGCAATCAGCATTTGGCCAATATGGCGTTGTGTGTGCTCAGTGGCATAGTTTTTCATTTAACACCCTTTCCATAAACAAACCTACTTCTATCTTCCTCTCGTTCCAAAATAGGTTCTTTATGCTGCTTCCTGCACAAAATAGCTAAGCTGGTTTGGATATCCTTTACGGTAAATAGTGCATCTAAATTTTCTTGAAGCAAGAGATATATAGTCAAAGCAAATCAATGGGAGCTTGTTAGGACCTTGTGGGCGCGGTGCGACACTGGAGATGTGCAGGAGTTCAGCGTGAGATGCGTAGAAGCTGAGAGGCCGATTAGGCATATGTCGTACTAAGGACAAAATGAAGACAAACGTGAAACAACTAAATCTAAAATAAATGAACAATAAAACAGACGAATCATTTTTTGAGAACAAATATGTACGAAAGGCCTTTGAAAGTACGGCTAACGAATATTATGATCCTAGAGAAGTTATGAACAGCTTCTGGAAGAAATATCCTTATATCAAAGTAATTCGGAATGTACATGATGCCGCAATATTAATGAAAGGCGAGGATAACCATCGAGTTTTACACAAAGTTTTGAAGCTGTTCTGCCTCTATGGTAGGATAGCTGGAGTGATAGGATTTTGGAGATTTCTCCATTCCGCGTTACCCTCCGCAATACCCTCAGTCGAAATGACAAAGGGGGAGCTTCGACACCTCTTCGACTAGTGGTCGACAAGTATTCGACTCTTGTTCGAGACTCGTTCGAGACAGCTTCGGTGGATGTTCGACAGGCCTTCGGTGAAGCTTCGCTTTTTCTTCGAATTTGCTCTTTGTATGCTTCGGGTGGGTATTGACAATTGTTCGGGTTTTCTTCGAAAAGCTTCGACAACCCTTCGACTGGCTTCGAGGATGTTCGGGAAATTTCCGCAAGATGCCTCGACTATGACTGCCATGATGGTCAAGCCAAGCTGCAAGGATGCAGCCAGTCCGTCGATCGGTTTCCGGGCCATCGCACAAAGATTTCTCCACTACGGGCGAAATGACGCAGTCCATCAGATCGAGATGAGGAGGGCAGGAAGTCTTATGTCTAGAGTCTTATGTCTGGCATCTATAAAAATATTCCAAAAGCACTAAATCGGTAGGTAGGTTTTTGATGATACCATTAATAGGTGTTTCTGTAAACTTTTTTATCACCTTCTGTTTACCTGAATGGAAAAAGATGATCAGTTAGGTTTCCTTCACGTGCCATTCATCCTTCATCCACGTCCTATCCACGTGTTATTCACTGTATATCCGCTAAAACCCTATAAAAGGTGAACTCTTAGTGGATAAAGAGGGGATAAGGGGTGGGTGAAGAGGAGGGAAAGGATCGTATTCGGTAACGTTTATCGCAGGAATGAAGAAGCGGTTAAATGGTGTATTTCAGTTTTGGCATGAAGGATATTTATGGTACCTCTCTTGGAAATGGCTTCGGAGATGGTGGTGGTCTCCGTGCGAGCTCGTTGGGAACTCTCGAAAGGGCGGCGCTGCACTAAGATGTGCAGCAGTCTGGTTAGAGGTGAGTAGGAGATGAGAAACCCCTTGTTAATACAGTGTTGATCCCTTTATAGAACGCAGGTGGTATGAAAAAAATGAAGACCTGGCTATAAAAATAAAAAGCTTAAAATAATGAATAATTAAAATGGAGGCATCATTTTTTGAAAATAAATATGCACCGAAGGCTTTTAAAAGCGTGGTTAAGAAGAACTATGCTGAATGACCCGAATGGTGACCAGCATTTGCCCAATATGGCGTTGTGTGTGCTCAGCAGCATGGAATAGCAGACCGATGAGCGTAGTAGGGATACGGTTGCGGCCGAGATAACGGGTCTCCGTTAAAAGACTTTCATCTGTTTCCCGAAGTTGATTTATTGACCATTGTATTTTTTTACAAGCCGCCAGCAGTAGTTCTTCAATGGTAAGATCATCATTTTCCAAGCTTTCATTGCGGAGGTAGGAAAATTGTTGTTCCGTAAGTGGTAATCCCAATGCATACGTAAACATTCTGTCGATGACTCCCGGTATATGCAACAAATGGAATCCAACCGAAGCCACACCTGAGGGTCTACTCCATAGAGAGCCATCATCTATATAGGAAGTATACAACTTTAAGTCTTCCTCTATTTGTAAAAGAGTATGTGCCACAGGCTGTAAAAGCGGCGGCACTCCTTCAATCCGTCCGCGCATCCAAACTTCACTTGGTTGTTTATGTTGTGCCATAATGCAAATGTATAATTTCCCAGGGCCAATTCACGATTCGTTTTGATGTCCCATCAAAATAAATGTATGCGGTTTTGAAGACAGCTGCATATCCTATCCGACTTTTCCCTATTAATTGATACGGAACGCAGCTCCTGTGGTTTCTGGAAGAAAATATTCCAAGTCGTTACATGGTATAAGCTCTATAGAACCTTTGACGACCATCTTTCCGCCTAATTTTATTTTCTGCTGAACAATGGAGGCTTTGTCGTAATAGCCTTTATGTGCATCGAAAGTTTGATCAAATTTTGTAATTTGATTAAGTTCTGTTGGGCTTTTGATAGGCTGTAGCGCACTGTGAGGAAAATAGGTGAAATCGGCTTTCTGATAAACTTCATTACGGATTCCGGGTAAATATACATACTGGTTCGTCGGCATAACATCCTTGAAGAGATGTATTGTCTCTGTGTTTCTATTTTCAAAAAAGCTCCATTTGCGAGGAGATAAATTTTGACTTCTAGCCGATAGGCTGAGTAGCAATACCATTACAAAAGCAAGTGTCGTTTTCATATTTTTGGATATTAATTCATGAAATGATAAGCAAATAGAGGCCAAATCAATGAAAAAGACAAGGTGAAAATGCTGATCTGGGCAAATCAGGAGGTGAAGTAGGCATAACCGGTTGCTGCTTTCTTGTGTTTGTCGCCCCAATCTTCCAACTGTTTTAAGATGGGCTTCAATTGTTGTCCAATATCGGTAAGCTCATACTCTACACGCGGTGGCACTTCTGCATACACGGTTCGTTTTACTAAGCCATTTTCTTCCATTTTTCGCAATTGTAGCGTTAACATCCGTTCCGTAATATAGGGTATCCGCTTCCTCAACTCTCCAAAGCGCAGTTTTCCGTTGATTAAATAACCGCAGATTGCCAAGGTCCATTGCCCACCAATGATATTCATTGCATAGATTTCCGGACATTCAGCTACAAGTGTTTGCTTGTTTTCGTAATGGGTGGATGTTTCTTTAATTTTACTCATACTTACATTTTTGTTAGTACCACACAATTGGTTGCTAATATACAAAAAGATGGGTAACCTTTTATTTTTGTATTATGAGCACATTAGTTATTATCATTCATTCAAACTTAGCGCAATCGCTTATAAATAAAAGGTGGATTGCTGAATTAAAAAAATATCCAACTTCATACACGATACATGACTTACATGCTGTATATCCCGACGAAAAGATTGATGTTGCGCGGGAGCAGCAGTTATTAGCAGATCATGATAAAATAATTTTTCAATTTCCCTTTTACTGGTTTAATTGTCCGCCATTCTTTAAGACCTGGTTAGATGACGTGTTGACAGATGGATGGGCCTTTGGCCAGAGGAGCGGATATCAGCTAGCGGGAAAAAAAATCGCATTGGGTATTACTGCTGGTATCGATCAAGAAGATTATCAGCCATGGGGAAGGTACAAATATACACTGGAACAATTAACGGCCCCATTTGAACTAACATTTGATTATGTAAAAGCCGATTACAGCGCTCCGTTCGCTTTTTACGGTGCCGAGTATAATGCCACATCGGAGCGGATAGAAAAGAGTGCCCGGGACTATATTTCTTTCATAGAATCTTTGTAGAGATAAGAGGCGGAACATAACATGAAATGGTGTTTTGCCTCTTATCTTTTCTTCAAAAAAACTAAGTCGCTTTTTTCTTCCAATACAGATAGAATATTACCGGCAGGATCCGTAAACCACGCAATCTTTGGTCCCTCTTTTTTTCCACTAGCATTGAATATACCTTTTTCGTTGGTTTGCAACTCTCCGGTATAAGATAAAAAAGCCACTCCTTTTGCCGTTAGTGCATCCACTGTTTTGACAATATCGTCTACAGGGAAATTTAAAACGGTGAAAGCAGCCGGTGTATGATTTGGTTTGGGGTAGATAATCAGTACATTATCTCCTTCCAGGTGAAGTTCCAGAATACCCATATCACTATCCCGCACATCCAAGCCCAGTGTATTACTGTAGAATGTTTTAATCTCTTCCAAATTATTGGCAGAGAACGAACTAAATGCTTTACTTTTGTTTAACATGGTACATGATTTTAATTTTATTCTCCGTGCTCCATTTGGTTCCTTTACACAGAAAATGAATCTGTTAATAAATATAAAGTTAAGCGTAATAGCCTGATGTAAACCGCTGCAAAGGCGTCAATATAAGGGGGCAATTACGACGATGCATTATTCCACTTCCCAAATAACATCGATGAACCATCCCTTACTGTCAAAAAAGTGACTAACCGCATTAAATCCAGCATCCCTGGCCATCTCTTCGCTCTGGCTTAATGTAAACTTCTGTGATATTTCCATATAGATATGTTCATCCCGCTGGAAATAAACCTTTTCCTTACCATTGATGCTTACCAATTGTTCCGTAAGACTAATCAGGTAACTTTTGCAGGCGCCGCTTTCTGGATCATATAGGGCGTAATGATCAAATTGCGTACTGTTAAAATCGGCATGCAGTTCGCGGTTTATCCGCGCTAATAAATTAAGATTGAATTTTTTCGTGATACCGCCCTCATCATTGTAGGCCGCTAGGATTGTTTTGGGATTTTTTTTCAAATCCATCCCTATCAGCACCTTGTCGTTCTTTCCAAGGTGTCTGCGGAGCTCTCTACAAAATTCTGTAGCGCCTTCCATGGGCATATTACCAATATTCGAGCCTAAGAATAATACCACCTTTCGTCTGGACGACGCGGAAGTTGCTTTCTTTAACATGTCAAAATACTCGCCATTTAAGCCTGTTATCCGTAGGTCGGGCAACATATCGGGGAGTCTGCTTTTGAGATTGGATATCACATTGCTCGATATATCAATGGGCACATAATGGAAATCTACTTTTTGTTTCACTAAATATTCGAGTAAATAAGTCGATTTCATAGCGTCGCCAGCCCCTAACTCTATCAGGTCAAATGGACTGCCGTCTCCAATAATGGTGGCCGCTAGTTTCTCCGTTTTTTCAGCGAATATTTCGAGCTCACAATTAGTAAGGTAATATTCAGGGCAATTCATCAATTCCCGAAATAGCTGGTCGCCAATGGCATCATAAAAATATTTTGATTCCAAATATTTTGGGGTCGATTGTAAGCCACGAACAACGTCTCTATAAAATACCTCCGTTTTGAGGTCCGCTGTTTCTATCAAATCAGTTTTTGTAGTGAAAAGGTTCATATGAATAATTAAAATTTTATTTGGCCAGTCTTATCCCCGTAAATTGCCAACGTAGATTTGTCTGAAAAAAATTTCGATACGAAATACGGCTGTGCCCGGGCGAGGTGACCTCAGATGCACCTCTCAAGACTTTTTGGTTCACCATAAATTTGCCGTTGTATTCACCAATAGCGCCGGGCGCTCTCGCAAAACCGGGATAGGGCAAATAAGCACTTTCTGTCCATTCCCAATTTTTACCCCAGGTAAATTGCGATGCCGCTACTTCCCATTCAAATTCAGTAGGTAAACGAAAACCCTTCCAGGAAGCATAAGCGTAAGCCTCAAAATAGCTGACATGACGAACAGGCTCATTGAAGTGAAGCGTTTCCAATCCATGGTAGGTATAATGGTACCATTCATCATCCACTAAATGCCAGTAGAGCGGAGCCTTTATGTTGTTGGCCTTTACCCAGTCCCATCCCTCAGCATGCCAGTAGCGAAAATCTTGATACCCACCATCCTCTATAAAACCTAGGTATTCTGCATTGCTTACCAGATCCGAACATATTTCAAAGCTGTTTAAATAAACTTTGTGTCTACCAAGTTCATTGTCAAAACAAAAACCATCTCCCTGAAAACCTATTTCATAAATGCCTTCGTCAATCCCGATGAAAGTTGCGCTGTCTTCTTTCTCAGATATAGGCGGATGGTAGTGAACATCATAGGCCGGAAATAGTGGGTTGTGGCCCAGGATGTATTTTATGTCGGTGTAGAGTAACTCTTGGTGTTGTTCCTCATGGTTGCATCCCAGGATGACCAGATCGCGTATTTCTTGGTTTATTTCCATGCTGAGTAAGCTGAACATAGCCTCGTCTACATACGCCCGGTAACGATAAATGTCGTGCACGGTAGGTCTGCTTAGGTTACCTCTGTCGGTACGGATCACACGCTTCCCAACTGTTTCATAATAACTATTAAATACATAGTTATAATCCGGATCATATACCTCATAAGCATGCGCATGGGGCATCAATATAAATGTTTCGAAGAACCAGGTGGTATGTCCCAGATGCCATTTGGGTGGACTCACATCAATCACTGGCTGTACCACGTAATCCTCCGTTTGCAGCGGTTCACAGATCATTTCAGTGCGTTGTCTAACATTTTTATAACGGTCAATCATATTCATTTTTTTTACCTTCTAAGTAATTTTTAAGATTTGAAATGGTTTCGATACCCAATGTTTGCGCTTGCTTTTGCCGCATCATTAAGGCATAGGTATTGTTAAATCCTATAGGTTTCAACCAGGTAATCGCATATCGTTTTTGAAATTCGCTTTTTACATACCGGTAAGTTTTGTCGCTATCCACCGTCAGTGAATCTATTACAGTCTGTGGTGCCTGTAAAATGGCCAGCAGGCCCGTTCCGGTATACTCCGGATAAAAGTCTATCTGGTTGTTGTTGAGTGCATCAAAGCATATTTTCGTGCCTCCAAGTCCCGTTTTTGTGACCACACTGTAGTCGGTATAATTTCTTATCAATAGGCTATATAGGTTCGCTAAAATATATTGCTCCCCAAAAATTTTCGAACCGAGACGCACCGTTCCCCCTTTACCGGAGCCTGCCCCTTTCCATAGATGATTAGCGATCAGAAAGTCTTTAGCCACCTTTTCCGGCGATTGGTGCAGATAATCTACCCGATAGTTTAACTCCGTCATGATGCTGTCGTTTATTTTTCCCGCCAGAAGATTGAGTGTTTCCTCAAGCTGGGGAAATTTCACCAGGGCATCTTTTCTTACAATAGGTGCCGCGTAATAAGGCGGAAATATACCTTTGTCATCCTCCAACACCAATAATCCATAAGCCTTTAAACGACCATCTGTAGAATAGCCGCTGATAACATCCAATTGATTTTCATAAGCGGCTTTGTACATGACGGCATCGTTTATCACTACCGTATGGATCTTCAGGCCATACTTGCTCCGGAGGCCCAAATTACCATCCTGCCGTCCCATAAATTCGGGTGTAAAACCCGCAGTGAGCTTACTTCCATAGGCAGTTGGTGCAAAGTACAGCGAGCTCAAGAGCACCAATACTATTGGCAGGGCGATAAAAGCCATCTTTATTTTTTTCAAACTTAGCTTCTGTGCAAGCGATAGCAAAAAATCAAATAACAGCGCCAGTAAGGCCGCCGGTATTGCGCCTGCCAAAATCATATTCGTGTTGTTTAGGGAGATGCCACCGAATATAAATTCGCCCAAACCACCGGCGGCAATGTAAGAAGCCAATGTGGCTACACCTACGTTAATAACCGTAGCAGTACGTATGCCCGCCAAAATAACAGACATAGCCAGTGGTAATTCAACTTTTGTTAATAGTTGCCATTGGTTCATTCCCATTGCTATAGCTGCCTCTTTGATCGCAGCATCCACGCCTGTGATGCCCGTGTAGGTATTGCGGATAATGGGCAGTAACGCATATAAAAATAAGGCCACGATAGCAGGTTTGGCACCGATACCTAACAGTGGTATCATAAAACCTAATAAGGCGATGCTCGGTATCGTTTGTAAAATGCCGGCAATTCCCAGCACAGTGCTCGATAATTTTCTTTTACGGGCGATGGCGACACCAAGCGGCAGGCCAATGAGTACTGCCAGCAAGAGCGATATAAAAGTAAGGCCGATATGCTGCAGGGTTTGTGCCAGTAGTTTATCGGCTTGTTGCCACATGAAGTTCCACAGCGTTTGTTGTTGTTCATTCATGTGGCGAGGATTTTTTGGTATTGGTAAAAAGCAGCTATCAGCTGTTCAAACCCAACACGCTTAACTTCATCTTTTTGATGATGTAAGATGGTCAATGTTTTGCTATCGCTAAACTGAAAACTTTCCAAACCGGTCCACACATCGGTATCCGCCCCTAAAGCCCTTGTGTCATTATGCTCGGTTCCAGTTGGCAGCCAGTTCCATAGATCAGCTAAAGAGGCTGTTTTAAACGCCAATTGTAAACGTTGTTCCTTTAAGAAGTTTTCGACAAATGCATTAGCCGGTTTAAATAACAGTTCCCTCGGTGTGCCATCTTGTATAATCCTTCCTTTGTCCATCAGACAGATGCGGTTGCCAAGGGTAAAAGCTTCCTGCACATCGTGTGTTACCATAATGATCGTCTTCCTTTTCAATTCATCCAGCGCCTTAAATTCAGTATGAATTTTAGAACGTGTTACATTATCAAGTGCACCAAAGGGTTCATCCATCAAAAGAATAGGCGGATTTGCCGCCAATGCCCTGGCTAGACCCACACGCTGTTGTTGGCCACCGCTCAGTTCATGAGGATACATCGGTAGATGGTTTTTTGATAGGTGAAGTTTTTCCAGCAGTTCGCCCGTTCGTATTTCTATTCGCTTTTTATCCCATTTTAACAAATGCGGTACGATGGCTATATTTTGTGCCACCGTATAGTGTGGAAAGAGACCGTTACTTTGCAAGACATAACCGATGTTCCGTCTTAACACCGTTGTTGGCTGATCCTCTATATGTTGATCATTGATAAGAATATTTCCACTCGTAGGCCTTATCAAACGATTGATCATTTTGAGTGTGGTTGTTTTGCCACAACCGCTAGTACCTAAAAGTATGAGTGTTTCTGCTTCCTTTACTTCAAAAGAAATGTGGTCCAAAGCTTTCAGATTGCCGAACGATTTGCTTACGTCGTGTACCTTTATCATTTTGCTGTCAGTCTTCCAGTCCCATAAAAAGATTGTTCAATGATTCCGCATAGAGGGGATGTGCAAAAATAAAATAGCGCAACCGATCATAGGTTACTTTGCCTTCCATCGCCATTTGCAGTATCGACATGATTTCACCTCCTTCTGCTCCAAGAATGGCAGCTCCTAATATCTTTTTAGTTTTAGGGTCAACTACTGCTTTCATGAAGCCGCGGGTGTCGCCTGTCTCCACGGCGCGTGCTACATAGGCCATTGGTAGCTTCGCTACTTTTATCTTCAAGCCCTGCTTTTTAGCATCCGTTTCACTGATGCCAACACGCCCTAAAGGAGGATCCGTAAACATACAATAGGGGATAGGTCTGTTGCGGGTTGTATAGTTTTTATGCTCCAAAAGATTACGGTAAACGATGGTGTAATCATTATAAGAAATATGTGTAAATGCCGGGCCGCCCTTTACATCCCCTAAGGCATAAATTCCTTTTATGTTTGTTTCCAGTTTGCCGTTTACCTGTATATATCCCGTGTCATTTAGCTTTACCTTTGTTTTATCCAATTGAAGCGTATCCGTTTGAGGCACTCGTCCAGCGGCAATCAGCACATGGCTGCAGCTTATCTTTTTCTCTTGCTTGCTATTTTTTATGGTGACGGATATTTTTTCTTTGCTCGTTTGTTCAAATGCTATCGCTTGAGAACTTGTCAAAATGTCGATCGCTTCGAGCTCCAATAGGTTGCGCATTTCTTCAGAAACATCCTCATCTTCGCGTGGAATAAGTCGGCCTGATTTTTCCAGAACGGTTACTTTACTTCCAAAGCGGCGAAACATTTGCCCAAATTCTAAGCCAATATAATTACCTCCAATGATCAGCAAATGTTCAGGTACCTTGTCTAGATTGAGGATGGTGGTAGATGTGAGGTAATTGATTGTGTCGAGCCCTTTCACCTTTGGTATATGTGTTTTAGCTCCGGTATTTATAAAGATCAGTTCTGCCTTGAGTGTTCTTTCTTTTCCTTCCGGCAACCTTATGAGAATGGTTTTGATATCTGTAAAAACAGCTTCCCCAAAAATAAGATCAAGGTTTTTTGTTTCTTCAAGCGCCTTTTGATTTCCTTTTCTTGCATTTTCAACGATCTCATCTTTGCGTTTCTTAATCTGCGCGATGTCTACCCGGTAGTTTTTGATCGGAACACCCAGGTCAATACTTTTTGTAGCAGCATAGGCTGCTTTAGCGGATGCAACCCACGTTTTGGTGGGTGTACATCCATCGTTTATACAGGTGCCACCCACCCATTTTTTTTCAATCAAGGCTACTTTTTTACCAGCATTGGCCATTTTTTTTGCCAATGGCACACCAGCTTGACCGGAGCCAATAATGATGGCATCATATTGCTCAATCCTCATATATATTGGTTTTTATAATAGATATTCTGCACCATGCCAGGAAATGTAAATATCTTATTTCCTAACAAGAAAGCCAAGAAATGGTTTTTTGAATATCCTGATTTCGCTACTTAGCAATTGGTGTTTAGCAAATTTTTCTCACTGGTGTATGAAGAGCTTTTGGTACATTATTAATTTTTGCGGGTTCATTTCTTTTATTTATATAGAAGACGTTAAAAACAGTATTTGATCTTTTTTATAAATCTGATTTTTTCCTTACCAATATAGCACTGGTTGTGTATTAAATTATCGTTAAATGTTATTTTTCAGATGATTATTCTATATTTGATTAGGTATTTTTGATGCGAAATGCACGTATATCCATGGTAAAGTATGCTTTTTGTACCGATATTGAGCTCGCTTCCTTTCTTCGCGAGGGAGATAAAGCGGCATTTAGCGAAATTTACCACCGTTATTGGGAAGGTCTCCACCGATCAGCCTTTGCCGTACTCAAGGATAGTAGTGCTTGTGATGATCTTCTCCAGGAAATATTCGTTTGGCTATGGTTAAATCGCGAAAAACACCATGTGTCCAGTTTCGAACCTTATTTACGGGCAGCCGTTAAATATAAAGTGGCGAATATCATTCGGCACGGAAAGATAAGAGCCACTTATTACCTCCATTCCCTGAGCTCCTTTGAACAGTCATTTGTAGAAACCGAAAATGTAGAGACAAAAGAACTGAAAGAAATTATTACAAAGTTTAGCAATTCTTTGCCTGAAAAGGCTAGGAAAATTTTTAGAATGAGCCGTTTTGAATACCTTTCCAATAAAGAGATTGCGGAACAATTAGGTATTTCGGAAAAAACTGTCGAAAACCAGATGAACATCAATCTGAAAAAACTGCGTGTATCTCTTCGAAAGATGTCCTTTTGGAGTATATTACTCTAATATTCCTTTTCTTTAAATTTTTTTAATTTTTCCTTGGGTGCTAACCCTTTTTGAAGTGCTATAATAGTAGATGGAGGATAAAAGTCATCAAAACTATATGGACAAGGACCTTTTGCAGCAATTGGCTGATAAAATCAGCAAAGGAGTGGCTAGCGATGAGGAGATTGCACGTTATAATCATTGGTATAATGCAGTTGAAGAATTAGCTGGCCCACAAGTAGGAGAAGGGTCTGATGATATGCGCCTTAGAGAGACAAAATTGTTCAACAGAATTGAGTCAGAAATTAATAAGGTCGAGAAATCAAGTGTTCGCCATCTGTTTATTAAAGTAGCCGCCGCCGCTGCTTGTCTGGTATTACTTTCCAGTGCGGTTTACCTATTGTATAAGAGATCGTATGAACCTTCTTTACCTACAAATACGATGGTAAAAAATGCAGCATATCCTCTTATCAAACCTGGAGGAAATAAAGCCGTACTCACTTTGTCTAACGGTGAGAAAATTATTTTAAATGAAGTGGATGACAAGCAACAACTAGCCAACGAACAGGGCATAAATATTAAAAAGATGGCCGATGGGCAGTTGGTTTATGAGATAACGGCAACAGCGTTTTCCAATAAGGATAAAAGCCCAAGCACTTCCATTAGCTACCATACTATTGAAACACCTGTAGGAGGTCAATATCAGGTCATATTACCCGATGGGAGTAAAGTTTGGCTCAATGCCGCCTCTTCGATAAAATATCCTATAGACTTCTTCGGAGGTGGAAGAATGGTTGAGCTGAGAGGAGAAGCGTACTTTGAAGTGGCCGGGTCTCAAAAGGCGGCCAAGCACCCCTTTATAGTGAATACTCCTTATCAACGGGTGGCAGTACTCGGGACACACTTTAACGTCAATGCCTATGAAGAGGAAGGGACAGTTAAAACGACTCTTTTGGAAGGAGCTGTTAAAGTACGCACTGCTGTAGGAGAGTTGCTGTTAAAGCCTGGGCAGCAGGCTGTGTTGCAACTGTCCAACCGCGCATTTTATGTTCAACCTACGGATTTGGAAAAAGCGGTGGCTTGGAAGAATGGATATTTTATATTCAATAAGGAGAACATCCGGTCGGTTATGCGACAAGTTGCACGTTGGTATGATGTGGATGTAGCATTTAAAGGAGCTATTCAGGAAGAAGATCAATTTGTAGGGAGGCTACCGAGAAACGTTGATATTTCAGAAATACTGAAAATTTTAAAGCTGAGCAAAGTGAAATATCAAGTGGATGGAAGAAAAATTACAATAGAGAACTAATAAAAAAATCAACGAATTAATCGACGTGTTATGTAAGGCAAATGATACCTAAAATTATTTCCTAAAAAATGCTGGAAATGCTGCGAACATTTCCAGCGTGTACCTGCAAGGCAGGTGCTTGGATATCAAAATCTTCAGATGTAAATTTTTATGAACCCAAACTAGTGTAAATGTATGGATTTAAAATCTTATGGTCAACCACGAGACTACCTTTCTTTATTACCATTAAAAGCCTTTCTGATAATGAAACTCACAGCGATTTTATTGATTATCAGTTTTTTTCAAATGAATGCTAAAACCTTTTCACAGACCATCAACTTGTCTGGAAAGAATATACCGCTAGAAGAGGTGCTCAATACGATCGAGAAACAGAGCGGCTATTTCCTTCTTTATAAATATAATGAGGTGAATGGGGCCGCACCCGTAACGGTCAATTTGAAAAATGTTCCGGTTAAAAAGGCGCTCGAACAGAGCTTCAAAGGCTTACCTTTTGAATTTGCGATCGAAAACAAAACAATTATTGTTACTAAAAAAGCTTATCAGCAAGTATCTGTCAAAGGAACGGTAACCGATGAAAATGGAGAGCCTTTACCCGGAGCGTCTATTCGGATGAAGGGTTCTGACAAAGGTGTTTTAACAGATCAAAACGGCATCTTTACCATTGCCGGAATTGATGAAAATTCCACGTTAGTCGTTTCTTATACGGGATATGTTACACAGGAAATCAGTCTTAACGGGCAGGATATGGTGGAGATTAGCCTAAAAATAGATCAACTTGGGCTGAATGAAGTCGTGGTGGTAGGATATGGAACGCAGAAGAAAGTGAATATAACTGGATCGGTGAGTACGATTAATGCGCGCGACATTGCCGGTCGGCCAACCACTTCCGTGGGTTCGGTATTACAAGGGCAGATGCCGGGCGTAACGGTGGTGAATAGTACGGCAATCCCTGGAAACAATGGCGGAACGATCCGCATCCGTGGAATCGGTACCTTGAATGATGCTAGTCCGCTGTTAGTGGTCGATGGTGTACCGAATGGTAATATCAATATTCTCAATCCGGCCGATATTGAGAGCATTACGGTTTTGAAAGATGCCGCTTCCTCTTCCATATATGGAGTAAGGGGGGCTAATGGCGTGATTTTGGTTACCACTAAAAGTGGTCAGAACAATACAAAACCTACGCTTTCCTACAATGATTATTTCGGCCTACAAACCCCAACAGCACTACCCAAGTTCTTGGGTTCTGTAGATTATATGCAATTAGTGAATGAAGCCAAAATTAATGTTGGTGCAAATGCTACGTATACAGAAGAGCAGATTGAAATTGCGCGGAGCGGCTCAGACCCGAATTACTATGCCGATACGAGATGGATTGACGAAATGTACAAAAGCAATGCTCCACAGCAGAGCCATACGCTAACGGCTTCCGGTGGGTCAGACAATTCTACTTATTACGCCTCTTATTCTTATTTGAAAGAAGGAGGACTGGTTACGGGTGATAATTTTCATGCCGTGAGACACAATGCAAGAGTACGATTAACGACTACTTTGCTCGACCGCCTGAAACTAGACGCCAATATCGGTTATATTGACCGAAATTACACTGGATCTAGTTTCGGAGTAGGATCTGGAACCGGACCTATCTACGCAGCACATCAAATCTCACCATTGGTTCCACTGCGCTTTAGTAATGGTAGTTGGGGGTATCTCGGCGGACAAAGTAATCCTGTTGCTATCGTAACAGATGGTGGTTATAACGATTTTTCTTCTCAAGAGTTTACAGCAAATTTACAAGGTGTAATTAATATCACTAAAGATCTTAGGTTACGCGGGCAATATGGATTGGTAAAATCAAATTCTTTAAGGGAAATTTTTACAAAAACCATTAATTATTATAGTCCGGAAGACAATTCCCTTATCTATCGAACAAATTATCCTAATAAGTTCGAAAATACGGATTACACGAATACTTATCAGACGTTCTTAGGTATGGCTGAATATGAGAAAACCTTTCGTGTACATCACTATCTCAAAGTGATGGCTGCGACTTCTTCTGAAGAAACTATCAGTAGAAACTTTGCAGCATCACGTACGAATCTACCTACACAAGACATTGGCAATATCAACTTGGGTACAGAAAACCAGCTTAATTCAGGCTCAGCCTCACAGAATGCTTTGAGATCCGTATTTGGACGGATTAATTATGCATACAAAGAAAAATACCTGTTAGAAGGGGATTTGCGTTATGACGGATCTTCTCGTTTTCTGCCCAGCAGAAGATGGCATACCTTTTTATCGGGGTCATTAGGATGGGTTTTCTCTGAGGAAAAATTCTTTTTACCATTGAAACATATCATTGAATTTGGAAAAATCAGGGGATCTTACGGCTCACAGGGGAATGATAAGGTGGGCAATGACTACGCATATCTGTCTACAATCAGTTCTATCAACACCCAGCCGATAGGAAATGAGTTAACAGTAGGCTATGCCCAGACAAATGTTCCCAATACTTTATTAACCTGGGAATCGGTATATAAAAAGAATATTGGATTAGATCTCACTTCTTTGAAAGGACGAATGAACCTGACGTTTGATTATTACATCAATAATACGGATAATATCCTGCTAAGAGTACCATTACCTGACGTATTTGGTCTATCAAGTTATCCACCACAAAATGCTGGAAAAGTACAGAATAAAGGATGGGAATTACAAGTGAGCTGGCAAGATACAAAGGGAGATTTTAGTTATGGATTGACGGGGAATCTATCTGATGTTCAGAATAAGGTTGTTAGTTTAGGGGATGCGCCGCCCACAATAAGTGACCGAGTAAGGATGGTTGGCTATCCGATTGATGCTTTTTATGGTTTTGTCGCTGAGAGACTTGCCCAGGTATCCGACTTTGATTATGACGCGGCCTCAAATAAATATACGCCAAAGTTTCCATATGACCAAAGCTATCCAATGATGCCTGGAGACGTAATATACAAGGATTTGAATAATGACGGAAGAATTACACCTGCCGACGATCGCCAGGTAATCGGAAGTGCGATTCCACGATATACTTTTGGGTTTAAGGGCGATTTAGCCTATAAAGGATTCGATTTTAGTTTTTTTCTTCAGGGTGTAGGAAAAAGCGATGGATATATTACAGATGCCTCTCGGCATGCCTTTATTAACGATGCGACAAACCCTCAAACCATCCATTTGGATCGATGGACTCCTGAAAACCCGAATGCCAGCTATCCACGTTTGGCTTATGGTTATTCCTATAACCAGCGATTATCAACTTATTGGTTGGAAAATGCTGCTTATTTGCGATTAAAGAATATACAGATTGGTTATACGCTACCTAAACGTGTAACAGAACGGGTTAGAGTAGATAAGCTTAGGATATATGCTTCGATAGACAATTTGTTTACGAAAACGAATTTCTTTTATGGGTATGATCCTGAAATACCAATAAGTCCAGGAGGTTACTACCCACAGGTAAAAACATTTGTTTTTGGTTTAAATATCAATTTGAAATAATTTATGATACGGAAAATAACATATATCAGGGTTGTAATGTGCTTGATGATGCTGTCGGGCTGCAGGAAAGATTTTTTAGATCGCACGCCACTGGATGCAGTGTCTGATGAAACTTTTTGGACAACCGAAGAACAATTACGACTGGCATTGAACAGTTTGTATTCAAGTTCTGGAGTTAAGGATAAAAAGGTAGTTGACTATGATCAATTAGGTGATAACAGTATTAATTCTACTACCAGTGACGGCTATCGTTTAATAAGTAGTGGTAATTTTGGAGTCGATATCGGAACGATAAATACCGAGTGGGTAGAGCCATATAGAGGAATAAGGCAGTGCAATGTGTTTCTGGAAAATTATCAAAAAGCTACTGATGTAAGTGAAGAGATAAAGCAACAAATGGCTGGAGAAGCTAAAACTATCCGAGCCTTTCTTTATATGTATCTTACTCTTTGTTTTGGCGACGTTCCTTTAGTGACCAAACCTTTAAATATCGATGAACTTTATGGCCCTAGAAATAGTCGGAAAGAAATAGTCGATTTTGTTCTTTCCGAGTTGGATGAAGCAGCGGATATGATGCAAACAGGGCCCATGACAGGTTCTAATTTAGGTCGATTCAGTAAGGGGGTCGCATTGGCATTCAAAGCGCGGATGGCGCTTTACGATGGTCGTTGGAAAGAAGCAGAGGAAGCAGCAAAAGCAGTGATGGATTTAGGTGTGTACAGCTTATATTCCACAGGACATCCCGAACGCGATTATAGTGATCTATTTACCTACGCAGGTAAATTGTCGAAAGGAGTGAATCGCGAAACAATAGCCGCTAGGCTGTATTTGCTGGATGTGAGCATGCATAACCTAAGCAGGGAAACGCAGGTACCTGATCAGGCCTCTCGTCATAACCCAACAAAGGCTTTGGTAGATGCTTATTTATGTATAGACGGTCTGCCCATTGATCGGTCGCCATTGTATAAAGAAGATTCTTATGCGGCTATCTTTGAAAACCGGGATCCGCGGATGAAACAAACTATTCTTGCTCCCGGGGCCGTTTGGGGAGGGAAAAAGGACGGCAATCCCAATAATACGGATGCCACTATTTTTACGGCACCTAAATTTATCGCTGATAAATTAGGCTGTGTGACGATTACAGGCTATTATTACACTAAATATGTGGAGGTAGATGCCGTTGGGGCGGTTAGTAGAGACGAAAACGATATCCATCTCATACGCCTTGCAGAAATATACCTTACTTATGCCGAAGCTAAAATGGAGCAGGGTACGCTTACGCAGAATGATATAGATTTGACGATCAATAAATTGCGTGAAAGAGTAGGGATGAGAAAAATGATTTTGAGTGAATTAACTGCTAATGGGTTAGACCTGCGTGTGGAGATCCGTCGTGAGAGAAGAATTGAGCTGGCCCGTGAAGGACAGCGTTGGTTTGATATGATGCGGTGGAAGCAAGGTCAGTTGCTAGCCGAGGATACAAAAGGAGTTAAGAGAGATCTGGTATTGGATCAGAAACAAGTGAGCAATATAGCGGTGGATGCTAACGGATATGTCGTGGTATTAACAGGTAAGCGTTTTGAAGACCCTAAAAATTATTTGTGGCCTGTTCCGCTGATACAGATCCAACGGAATCCGGCGTTGGGCCAAAATCCGGGTTGGAACTAATAGTTTAAAACTACTGGCAATTTGCCGGTAGTTTTATCAAGCACATAAAAAACACTAGGAAACAATCGGCCAGATCTTCGATAGTGAACCGAGCAGGGAGTCGTATTATGTTAATGAATAATTTTATAGAATAGATATGGAAAAAATAATCTTAAAAATAACCTGTTATACCTTTTTAATGCTTTTTACAAGTATTTGTTTGGTGTCTGCACAAGATGCAGGAGAAAGAATTAAAATACTGAGCTATAACATACACCATTGTAATCCCCCATCAAAGCCAGATTTTATTGACGTCGCTGCCATTGCAAAGGTAATTAAAACATCGGAGGCAGATCTTGTAGCACTGCAGGAAGTAGATGTATATACAGAGAGATCGGGTACAGACTTGCATCAGGCAAAAGAACTGGCAGCATCTACGGGGATGTTTTATTATTTTGTAAAAACGATCGATCATCAAGGGGGTGATTATGGAATTGCCATTTTGAGCAAGTTTCCAATTATTGATAGTGCATCCTATAAATTACCTTTTAAAGAAGGAACCAACGGAGAACAGAGGGGAGTGGCTGCGGTTACCGTTCAATTAACAACGGGAAACAAGATAAAGTTTATTTGTACACATCTCGATTTTACTAAAGGAAACGCCCTGGTACAAGCAGCCGAAATCAATCGTCTTTTCCAAAAGGAAGAACTACCAGTTATACTTTGTGGCGATTTCAATGCTATACCCACCAGCGAGGCGCTCCTAGAGTTTCAAAAGGTATTTACCAATTCCTGTAGAGATCAATGTGGATACACCGTACCTCAGATCAACCCACGTAGAACGATAGATTACATTTTATTCGATAAAAAAGACCAAATCGGAGTGCAATCGCATAGCGTAATAAGCGAGACCTATGCTTCAGATCATTTGCCGGTATTGGCCGAGTTAATCATAAAATAAGATGACCTGTTACATTGCAAAATTGTAGTATTTAAAACTGCTTTTCTTAAAGCCCAGCGCTTCATATAAGTGTTGTGCTGGGTTGTCTTTAGCTGTGCTTAACGAAACGCGAGCGCAACCTTGTTCGCTGGCATATGATAAAACGGTATGAATCAAAATTGTTCCATAACCTTTGCCACGTTCTTCTTCTATTACAAATAGATCATTTAAGATATATACTTTTGCCAAACTAAACGATGAATAGGAGGGGTATACTTGTGCAAAACCAAGGGCTTGATCCTGTCTGCGTAGCAAAAATACTTTCGAATCCTGCAGTTGTAAGCGTTCCCGCATGAATTGCTTGGCCTTGTTCAAATCGCTTTTAGCCTGATAAAAAATGCGGTATTGGTCTAAAAGAAAGGCACAGTCGTCTAAGTCGTGTAATTCAGCTTGTATAATTGTATAGTCTTTCATCGTTTATTGTTTTATCGTTCTTCTCAACACCCAATCAAATTCGCCCTTTCTTCTACTATTTATCCACGTTTTACCAGGGCGGTAACACAGATGGAACACAAAAAGGTTGGTAAAAGGTAGGTTAGGCCCAATTGATGCGTAAGTAAATGGCAAAAGTTGGTTAGAAGTTCGTGCGAATATTATCCATTTTTTGTATTAAAATCTGAAACTAAATACAGCGCTCCCGTGAAAAAACACATGCTTTGTAGCATATATGGCTTTTCAAGAGTTGACTAGATAATCTAAAACAGCATACATTTTCCTGTTATTTTCAAATACCAAATTTGCCTTTGCCAAGAGAGTAGGAGCAGGCTGTATATAAGGACCCTTTTCCAATAATTCGTTTTTGCCGTTTTGTACCATACTTTCTAAACTTTCTTCTGTAACCTCGAAATGAAACTGTAACCCTATGATCCGCTGATCAACTAAGTAGCCCTGATTTTTACACGCATCCGAAGAAGCAAGCAATTGAGCTCCTTCCGGCAGTTCAAAGGTGTCGCCATGCCAATGGAATACCGGAAAACGATCTTCTCTATCACCAAACAGTGCATAGGATTCGGGATTAACGGTGATATTGAACCATCCGATTTCCTTTTCTTTATTGCTGTACACCTTGGCCCCCAAGACACTGGCTATTAACTGAGATCCCAAACAAATCCCCAAAATCTTTTTCTTGTGTTTAATGGCTTCTTTGATTGCTTTTTTTTCTGCTTTAAGCCAGGCGAAGTGCTCTTCATCATCCACACCCATCGGTCCGCCCATGATGATGAGCCAATCGTATTCATCAACTGATGGAATCGCTCCATTTTCATAAAACCGGGTATACGTCAGTGTATGTCCCTTTTCTTGGCTCCACGTTTCGATGCAGCCTAAACCCTCGAAAGGTACGTGCTGAAAATAATGTATGTGCATATTATATTAAATCAAATGTTAGTTCTCCTGTTTTAAAAAATATCACTGCCCTTCATTCCAATAGTAGTTATCGGAGTAGATTCTTTTTCCAAATATAGCAGTACCCACGCGTACGATAGTAGCACCTTCTTCTATAGCCATTTCCAGATCACCGCTCATGCCCATAGATAATTCATTCATTTCCACGCCGGATATGTTCTCTGCGATGATTTGTTTTTGTATGTTTTTAAGTAGTCGGAAACAGGACCTTATTTTTTCTGGTTCAGCGCTGAATAGTCCTATTGTCATCAATCCTTTGATACGCATGTTTTTCAGTTCGGCCACTTTACGGGTCAGTTCCAGCGCTTTATCCGGTTCTACCCCAAATTTACTTTCCTCTGCTGACGTGTTTACCTGTATCATTACGTCGATTTCTTTTTGTTCCAGTTCCAACCGTTGTTGCAATTTCTCAGCGAGTTCCCATCTATCGAGCGACTGGATGCAGTTTACATTGTATTTGAGCACGTCTTTGATCTTATTGCTCTGTAAATGCCCGATGAAATGCATAACATGCGATACTTCTTTAAGTTCCTCGTATTTCTCTTTGATCTCTTGTATCTTGTTTTCGCCAATAAGTTGTTGTCCGGCGTTTAATGCCGTTTTGATACGTTGCGCTGAAACAGTCTTGGTAGCCAAAAGCAATTTAACTTCCTCAACAGCACGGCCGCTCATGGCGCAGGCTTTTTCTATACGGGAAACAATATGTTTTAGGTTGTGTAATATCTCATCCATGAATCTTGTGATTAATTCTTCTATTTTCAACTTCGGCAATAATCTTTGCTTTCATTTCGGTATGTACATAATCCTTTACTTCTGCATAAGAAATCGAATATTGACGCGAAATCGATTTCAGATGTAAAGGAAATGGATCCAGTAACTGATTATAATATATATCCAGTTCGTCCTTCGTCGGCAATTCGAATTTCAGTTTCAGCTGAAACCTTCTCAATAGTGCGGGGTCAATCAGTTCATAAAAATTAGTGGCGGCTATGAAGATACCCTCTTCTGGAAAGTAATCTATCAATTGTATGAGGGTGTTAACTAGTCGGCGCATTTCACCCACGTCTTGATCGTCGTTCGTTCTCATTTTTCCAAGTTGATCAAATTCGTCCAGAAACAGAATCGCTTTTTCTCTTGCGGCTTTGTCAAACAGGAATTTTACGTTTCTACCTGTATCGCCAATTTTGGCAGATACAATGTTGCTTAAATTGAGAATAATTAGCGGTTTGCCTAGTGCGTTGGCCAATGCTTTCGCGGTAGTGGTTTTTCCGCAGCCTGACGCGCCATACAAAAGGATTTTATTGTTGGTCTTTAGCTGATATTTTTTTAGTTCTTCCAAATAGGCATATTCCTTCAGTAGCTGTTCCAGTTTGGATTTGTTTGTTCCACTAAAAAGAACTTCTTTCAATGAGACTTGTTCGCGATTGTTTATGGTTAAGTCAACTATAATCATCTTTAAATAATTGGGCCTGTGTTTTCACTTTTGGTGATAGAATAAACGAAATTAAGTTTAGGCATTTCGCCGAAATAGGTTATTTCCTGCTCACCGGTTTTTACGGCCCCTAAACGCTCAATAGCGATTTGAGAGCGGATATTGTAGGCACCGATATGAAAGCATACCTGGTCTACATATTGAAATATGTAAGACAGCATCAGCCGTTTCACACTAGTATTAAATCCGGTGCCCCAATATTCTTTACCATAGAACGTATAACCGATGAAAATACGGCTCTCAGCTTCATCATAGTCGTAAAAGCGGGTACTGCCAGCAATCTTTCCGGTATTTTTATCCATGATTTTGAAAGCACCCTTGCTTTGCATGGCACCATCAAAAAACACATGGAAAACTTCTTTTTTCCAACGGTCTTTATTGGGGTGTTGCTCCCAAACGGCGGGGTCAGAAGCAATCGCATATAAAAGATCAAAATCGCTCTCATTCAAAGGATAGAGGATGGCTCTTTCGTTCTCTAAAGGGTGCTGTATGGAGAAATTCATAAAGGCTATATATTTTGTTGAGTTATCACAATGTATCTTTAATAAATGAGGCCAGGCTTTTTTCCACTTGATTGGGGCTGTTTGCAAGATGTACCGCAATCTTTTCTCTTTCTGCAACTGTTTTATTCTGACTCAATTTCTTTTGACCCTGTAGTTGGGTAACTTCCATCTCAAATGCTACTATGCCTTTTATCATTCTTGATTTGAATGTGTCCGACAGTTCCTTCCATTGGTGCATGTAGACCGGATCATAGTAATGGATCATCCTTTCCAAAAGTTGGATTTTGGATCGATCGTCTGTCAAAAGCCTTGCTTTGCCATAAGCATGCACGGCTATATAATCCCAGGTGGGTACACTCTCTTTTTTGTCATAATGCTGGGGTGAAATATACGCGTGCGGTTCAGTGAAAATAATCAGTGACGTGTCGTTTACAATATGTTTCGCCTGATCATTGGCTACGGCAAAATGAGAACTCAGCAACAATTTATCTGTGCGGTCTTCCACCAAAAAGGGCAATTGGGTAGCTACGGGAATAGTATCCAGACAGGTTACCATCGTTGCAAAACTATACTGTTGTATAAAACGAATCATCTCCTGATCATCTTGAAACCGAAAGGCATGGGGCGTATACATAACATACATCTTTTGTTAGGCAAAAATAAATGCTATTTGGATGAACTAGATAGTCCATTTTTGATAATTCGTGTAGTCCAATTCTAAAAAAAAATATTTTTGCTTCCATGTGGGTCTGTTTTTATCCGTCTACCACAAAATTAGCTGCTATATTGGTTTATATTTGCAGTTCAATTTGTACAAAATGAATAGTCCAGTTCTTTTGAGTCTATTTTCAGATCTTAGCTTTGATAACCATTCGTCAAAAGCCCTATATATACAGCTGGCCGAATGTATTCAAGGGCTTGTTAGAAAAGGTAAATTACTTCCCGGTGAAAGATTGCCCAGCACCAGAATGCTCTCAAGTGTACTTGACCTAAATAGGTTAACGATTAATAAGGCGTATCAGGAGTTATGGATGCAAGGCTGGATTTACAGCCATGTTGGCAAGGGAAGTTTTATTTCCCCTCAATTACCTGAAATAAAACCCGCCGCCTTAAGAGTAGGAAATGCAAAGAATCCTCTACAGACGGCAGGCTTTCCGATAGATTTTTTGAATGAGTTCCATCAGGTATTGGATGACGATTATAACCGACTTCATTTAGATGATGGTTACCCAGATCCAAAGCTGGCACCATTAAAGGAACTCTATAGAGCGTATCGTTCGCAACTAACTAGAGGTGGATTGTACCATAAGTTTGGAAGATATAGTATTCCAGAGGGCTCGAGCCATTTACGTAAAGTATTGGCCGATTATCTGAATCACACGCGTGCCCTGAATATCTCCGAAGAAAATGTTATCACGGTGAGAGGAACCGTAATGGGTATCAACTTGGTGTGCAGCGGTTTGATCAAACGGGGAGATACAGTTGTTTCAGGAATACCGGGATGGAAAAGGGCTGAACAGAATTTTCAACATGCAGGTGCAGTACATTTGGGTATACCCATTGATCAGGAGGGAATCGTACTGGAGGAATTGGAAAAGATTTGTAAGAGGCGTCCTGTACGGATGGTATACATCACTCCCCATCATCACTATCCCACTACCGTGTCATTACCCATGCATAGAAGATTGGAGTTGCTGAAGCTGTCCGAAAGATACGGTTTCATTATTTTTGAAGACGACTATGATTTTGATTTCCATTACAAACACAAACCCCTGTTACCTTTGGCAAGTGCCGATGAAAATGGCATGGTTATTTATGGTGGTTCTTTCAGTAAATCTTTTTCTCCGGCATTTCGTCTAGGTTATTTGGTTGCTTCCAAAAATGTAATCGATCATCTCTCGTCTGTCAGACTCCTATTGGATCGGCAGGGAGATCATATTTTGGAAAATGCCATGGCCGAATTAATAGAAGAGGGAACTATACAGCGGTACTTAAGAAAAACACTAAGCGTTTATCAGGAAAGAAGAGACACTTTTTGCCGGTTATTGCAAACCGAATTAAGTGATCAAGTTCAGTTTCACGTACCCGAAGGAGGGATGACCGTTTGGACACGATTTGACGAACATATTGATTTGACTTCATTAGCGCAACGTTGTAAAAAACAAGGCTTATCCTTTTCAGATGGTACGGTTCATCAATATAAAACATTTAAAGCCAATGCCACACGTCTTGGTTTTGCCTCTTCTAGCTTGAGTGAATTAGAAGAAAGCGTTGCCATTATCAAAAAGCAAATAAAATAGGTTTTTTAAATGCGTGCTTTATCAAGCTAACAAAACCAAATGACAATTAAATGGAAAAACGGGATTATATAGAAAAGCAGATTGACCAGCTGGGACAAGCTCTCAAAGCACTATTCCAGATGTTATCAAAAACAAAAGAGAAGAATGATATACCATTGGCAGATGAGCTAGACAAATACACCAAGCGGGAATTGGGTTTAGATTTTGCGGAACTTTTCCAGCTTGGGGAAAAGGAAATAGTACCATTTCTTATCAAAGAAAAAGGCTTCAGTAATGGGCATCTGGAGCAGTTAGCGGATGTCGTTTTTCTCTTGGGTACAGGCGATATCCATTTGAAACAGTCTCTTAGTCGTGAGGGCTTGCAAAAGATTGAGCTAGCTATCTTGAAACAACTATCACAGGTAGATACGAACTATTCACTAGCACGCCACATGAGAATCACTGCATTGGAAACAACCGGTTCAGATCGTACAACCAGTTAGGCAAGTTCTTGAATGATGTAGTTGCTCACGCATTCTTATGTTCGTTTTCGTGCGTTAAGGTGTTCGTTTTCGAACGCCTCTATTTGAGCTACCCCCCTTAAATTAGCGCGAATCGTATGTTTTAGAGATGGCAGCATAGTTGATTACAAATTACCAGGATACAAAAAACTAGAAAAACTATGTTGAAGAATTACATGAAGACCGCTTGGCGCAGTATCGGAAAAAGTAAATGGAACAAAGAATCTTATTATTCTGCTATACGGATGCGGCCAAGATAAACCTGTGCATTATTTCGTGGTCGTTCATTACTGAAATAGAAGTGTTTTGGACTTTCTACTTTCAGCGCTTCTCCATCAAATACTAATTGCTTATCCACGTAAACGCGCATGATTTCACCATCTATTTCCATGGCTATAGGAATAATGGCGTTTCCATAATTATCCAAAGGGAATTCGAACCTGTTTTCAATATTTGTATCATTACTGGTGGTCCGAATATTTTCGTAATAAAATTGCAGGAAGGTTGATACAACTGTGCCATCGTTGCTCACACCGTAAATATAATTTTTTGGTTTAGGATTTTTAGTGAATCCGAAATGCATATCACGCAGATCTGCGGCATCATCAGCACGTGTGAGCAGATCAAACTCAACAGTAAAACGTTGAGGCAGCTTCAATAAAGTATCCAACTGGTACGAAGCGTCATTACTTACCTTTAGCCATTTGCCCGATTCGCCCGGTATGGTGGAAACAACTCCCGTGCTGTTTGTTGTCCAGTATTGAGGCATACGTCCTTCCGGTGCATCTGACATATCGTATTCAAAGATTAGCTGTTTACCGGCGACAAAGGCATACGTTGCATTAGGCATTTTATTTGTAGAGGAGCTAGTATTATTTTCAGTACCTTTGGGCGCATTCTTACCATCAAGTATTTCGTCAGTTTTGTCGTCTACTTTCTTCTCAAGCTTTTTTTCTAATTTCTTTTGTACATTTTTCAATAGCTGGGCGCTAGCGTATGGAAGAGGTGCTGCTATCCATAAAAAAAAGCTGACACCTAAGTAAAACACTTGTTTTTTCATTTTTTTTTAATCTAAAAGAATGATATGTACTTCAAATATAGCGTTTTTTTCTTGTGGCAAAATCCCTGAAAACAGGTAATTTTTTACCAGCCAATTTTAGCTATTTTTTCGTTCGTATGTCGTTCTTTTTATCATTCACTATGTATGCTATTGGCAAGTCAACGTTCGGTTTCGCCCTTCTGATAGATAGTTGCACAAGTCGGGATTATTTTCTAGCATTGTGTCGATGAATCATGTTTTGGACAATCCATTTTGGAATGCGTTGAATACCCATCATTCCTGTTTTGCGAAAGGAAATGAAGCAGTCAAGTATTTTGATAATGAAGTGGCTATTTTCGCAGGTTTGAAGGAGAATAATAGCCAATATCTAGAGCAATTATATTGTCTACTGCCCGCCGGAAGCACTGTTATCTTGTTTTCGGTAGCTTCTTTGGATATTCCCTATAAATGGGAAGTGCTAAGCAAACAAAAATTAGTGCAGATGCTCTATGAAGGTAAAACCGTAGATCTTCCCCTTAGTCCTCAAATTTTTCCGCTTGATACAGCTCATGTAGGAGAGATGATGGCGCTAGCATCGCTAACTCGTCCAGGTCCTTTTTTTGTCCGTACCATAGCGTTTGGAGGCTATGAAGGTGTCTTTGATCAGAAGAAGCTGGTGGCCATGGCCGGGCATCGTGCCAAAGTAGACCACTATACGGAGATTAGTGCCGTTTGCACACACCCTGATCATGTTGGAAAAGGATATGCAAAAACGTTGCTCAATAGTCAGATTAAATGTATACTATCCCAAGAGCGCATTCCTTTTCTTCATGTTTTAACTTCCAACGTTGGAGCCATAGCGCTGTATAAAAAACTGGGATTCGTCATTCGTAAAGAGATGAATGTTTACTTTATAAGAAAAACAATCAATAGCTGAACCATGGTGACAGTGGTTTCCTTTTAGACCCTGTATAGAAGACATCGAAAAACATACAATAGTTAAAACAATAAACTTATCACTCTGTTTATTGATTAAGGTTTAGGTTGATTATAATAAACAGAGGCTCTTGCTCCCAAGCAGAGCCTTTGTTGTTTTGAAAGCAACTTTATCTAAGTTTGATGATTTATGAAGATTTACCAGCTCGAAAAAACAACCCTTGTACAGGCGAATCTGCAGACTACCTGGAACTTCTTTTCCGATCCACGCAACTTGGCTGCTATCACCCCTCGGGATATGGATTTCATGATCATGAATGAAGAAAAGCTCCCGCTGAAAGTTCATGTAGGTTTACTCATTTCATATACTGTAAAGCCGATAGCAGGTATAAAAATGAACTGGCTTTCGGAAATCAAAGCGGTAAACCCTCCGTATTATTTTATCGATGAACAGCGCTCCGGACCTTATGCCTTTTGGTATCACGAACATTATTTTAAAGCTGGAAACAATGAAAACGAAACAAGGATGACCGATAAAGTAAGTTATGCCATTCCTTACGGGTTTATTGGCAGGATCGCACAAAAGCTATTCGTGGCTTCAAAACTCAACGATATTTTTAATCACCGTGAAACCACTATACAAAGAATTTTTTCCAAGACCATGTGAATATCCAGGTTCTTGTCAGACTCCCATATAAGGGAGAACGATTTATCCATGAATTATCTTTCTCCGGAGACTTGAGATTGATGAAAAAATGTTATTTTCATCGCCAAGTTATTTTGACCCAGAATCCGCATTAGCTCATGATCTGGGTTTAAGATGAATCGTCCATGTTTATTCCGAACGCTTTCGGGACATTTTCATTCATTAGAAGCAATGAAGCTTACATGAGTATCGATAAAAATAAACACAAACAAATAACTATTTACGGATGAAAGAGAATAAGATTAAGATTTTTAATACGCTGTATGATCAGTATAAATATCTTGGATTACCGCTAGACCTTATGGACCAGCATACAGACTTTACTATCTTTAATCTGAAAGATATTCGTCAATCGCTCCCTTTCGAATCACCCGTTCATCGACTAAACTTTTTTGTGTTTGTGTTTATTAAAAGCGGCAGTGGCAGATACACCATTGACGATCATATATTGGAAGTAAAACCCAATGCTGTTTATTTTACCAATCCAGGACATTACCGTTCTTTTCATTGGGATAGCATCGAAGAGATTTATCTTATTACCTTCAGTGAAGATTACCTAAAAGAGCACGTTCATGCCGATGTTTTTAGCGAGTTTCCGTTTCTTCTCACCGAAACATATCCTGCAAAGATATTGAAAGTGGAAGTTTTCGAGGAGCTTGAGCGTCTATATAAACAGATACATAAGGAGTATATAGGAAATTCACCCTTCAGGAAAAAAATTATTGGGAACCTTTTGGTTGTCTTACTACTGAAGATTAAAGAATATTACTGGCTTGATTACAATCCCATTTATGAGGGAAACCGGAGTTCCTTAATCGTCAAAAATTTTAAGCAATTGCTCGAAAAACACTACCGTGAATTAGCATCAGGAAAGGCGGAACGGGTTTTTCGGGTTCAGGAGTATGCCGACGCACAAAATCTACATCCAAACTACCTCAATAATGTTATAAAAATGAAAACGGGCAAAGCTATAGGAACCTGGGTGATCGAGAAGACGATTTCCGAAGCGAAGTCCTTATTACAACATTCAGATATTTCTATTAAAGAAATTGCCTATCGATTGGGTTTTGCCGAATCGGCCCATTTCAGCAATTACTTTAAAAAGCATACAACTCAATCACCAATTGCTTATCGCAAAGCAATAGAATAGTCCTATAAGATTATTTATGACGATAAAAAATACTGTATATCTTCGTTCAGTCGACTATTTATAGCAGTCGGTTAGAAGTTTTTCCGGCTGATCTGTTTATCTAACTCAAGTGCAGCGCTGATTAAGGCCAGGTGTGTAAATGCCTGTGGAAAATTACCAAGGTGTTCGCCTCTTTTGCCGATCTGCTCACTAAAAAGACCTAAATGGTTAGCATATCCAAGGAGCTTCTCGAAATTTTCTATCGCTCGGTCCAGCTGGCCAGATTTGGCCAGACATTCTACATACCAAAAAGAACACATATTAAAGGTGCCCTCTTCTCCTTCTAAACCATCGATTTTTTCGATATGATTATGATACCGGTAAACTAACACATCCAGGCGTAAATACTTGTCTATCGCTTCCATTGTCAGTAGCCACCGTGGCTCTTTTGGTGTGATAAAATGTACTAATGGCATCAGTAATGCACTGGCATCTATGCTTTTTGATCCTTTATATTGAACCCATGAACTAAGCTCTTCGCTCCAGAAATTGTGATAAATGTCTTGATATATTTCGTCCCGAACGGCCTTCCACTTCTTTTCTGGATAGGGAAAGGTTCTGTCCTCAGCAATCTTTATTCCTCTATCCATCGCCACCCAACACATCAATCGGGTATGTAAGAATTCCTTCTTTTCGTTGCGGATTTCCCAGATACCGTGATCAGGTTCTTTCCAGTGCTCCACAACTTTTTCCACCTGTTTGGCGATAACCGCCCAAAATTCAAATGTAATCGGCGTTTGATTTTTATTATAGATATAAATGGTGTCGAGTAACTCTCCATAAATATCCAGTTGCAGCTGTTCGGAGGCACCATTACCGATGCGAACGGGTTTTGAGCCTCTATACCCCTCTAGATGGTCGAGTTCCTCTTCTTTCAGGTCTATACCGCCATCTAGCTTGTAAATCAAATGAAGGTCTTTATCAACACATTGTGTGTATATCCAGTCCATAAATTGACTGGCCTCCTCTCCGAAGCCTAATTTTAAAAAAGCATAAAGAGTAAAGGCAGCATCCCTGATCCAGGTATAGCGATAATCCCAATTTCGATTACCACCAAGTGTTTCCGGTAAACCAAAAGTTGGTGAGGCTATCAAAGATCCATGAGCTGCCGACGTCATCAATTTGAGTGTAATCGCCGAACGGGCTATCAGCTCCTTCCAATTGCCGTGATATGTCGATTTGCGAAGCCACTTGCGCCAATAACGAATCGTTTCATAATAGGTGCAAGTGGAATAATATTCAATTTCGGAAAAACGTTCTTCTTCGCCTTCTTCTACCGACTCCAATACGATAAAGGCAGATTCTCCTTGTTTTAGGGAAAAGGTTGCGTAGCCATCTTTCCCCTTCGTTTTCAATTGTACATCAGCGATTAGCCGCACTTTTGTACCGCCGTCATTGATGGCCTCAAAAGTGAGTGTATTTTGGCTTTTTTTTACTTCATGATTAATCTGCGCATAATCAAAACGTGGACAGCAGGATACGTTAAAATCGAGGTTTCCCCTTATTGTTGTAACCTTACGGACGATGGAGCAGTAAGAATCTTCCATATTGTTCTCATCTACAGGCATATAGTCCGTAATCTCGGCAATGCCGCTTTCCGAAAAGAAACGTGTAATAAGTACCGCCGTTCCAGGAATATATAATTGTTTGCTGGTCATTTCCTCCATCTGTGGTTCCACAGAAAAATACCCACCCTTTTTAGCGTCTAAAAGAGATGCAAAAATCGTTGGTGAGTCAAAATGAGGAAAAGACATAAAATCGATGGACCCATTTAAAGAAACCAAGGCCGCAGTCTTCATGTTTCCGATAATTCCGTAGTTCGCAATGGGTTCGTACTGTCTCTTCTTATGGATCATGTTTTTCTAACAAATATTCATAGTCAATGTTTGTTGATATTTTTTCATTTATTGCTAATACCAGACGGTAATTTTCTTTCTTTTATCAGGTGAATTCAGATGAGCTTGTTATCTTGTCGAATATTATCTGTTTAAACGATGGAAAAATATCCGCTGATCGGTTTCACTTTCTTTTTGAGTCTCGCACTGTGCCTATCGTCTTTGCATGGTATGGCACAAGCAGATAAATGGGTGGGTACTTGGGAACTGGGTATAGGCAGGAACAAATTTCCCTGCAATGAAGAACCTTATGGTCTGGGCAATCCGATCGTTGGAGCCCATCGGTACCCTTTAATAAGCCAGTCAAACAGAACCAGCAATAGGAGGGAAGTCAGATAGAAGGGCTGGCACCTATATCGGTACTATCTTTCAATAGCATGGGCTATTTGCTGAAACCATGTCCATTTCTTATTGTTAATTTATAGTGAATAAGACGCATATGTCATGTTTGAAACCGAGAGGCTCATAGAAATTGGAGGTTTGTTAATTGTTCTTTTGGCTGTCTATGGTCAAACGGGATTGTTTTTTTGCTTTTTTTTACCAAGTGGTGGTTTACTTTTTATGTCGGGGGTATTTATTGCGACAAATCACGTTGAATATAATCTATTAACGGTATGTCTTCTATCTATTTTAGCATCTTTATTAGGAAATGTAACTGGCTATGGTATTGGATACAGATCCGGTTCCGTGTTATATCGCAAAGGAGATTCAAGATTTTTTAAAAAGAGGTATTTGACTGCTGCAGAAGATTTCTATAGGAAATATGGCGCTATTGCACTATCTGTTGGCTTATTTCTGCCTTTAATCCGCACGTTTGGCCCTATCGTAGCGGGTGTAATCAAAGTCAGCTTTATTCGATTTCTGCTATTTGTATTTATCGGTTCAACGGCCTGGATAATTTCTTTTATTGGTGTTGGTTATCTGATAGGAAGTATGCCTTTCCTGCAGCCATACCTCAAGTTTGTAATACTAGGAATTCTTGTGATTGTGACCGGCCCTATTGTGTTTAAAATAGTGAAGGAACTTAGAAAAAAACAATGATTTTGATTCTTCTACAAACCAAATTTGTACCAGCTATCGGTACGTCCGTCCATGCTTCCCAAAACGCCTAAATACGGATTGTTTTTTTGTCCTTTGTAAAATTATAATACCCCAAAAATTATATGACTATCGGATAAATTACCTAGAAAGCTTTGGATCAAACATAAAAGTTGGAGGGGGTAAATACGAAAGACTATTTTATTTCTTGCTGCTAAATAAAAAGGAGCCTTTTTTATAGTCATTTTTCTTAATTAATTTCATCTCCTTTATTCGTAAATAGTTTGGCTTTTATAAGGCACTCATGCTGCTTCGCGGGTTTTTCGCAATTTATTGTTTTCAAAGGTGCTCAAGCTTTTTCATTTCATGAAAAGGTCCGAAGAAAGGAATGTTAGTGCCTCCCAGTGCATCCCGCAACTGACTAAGGCGGATTTTGAGCAGAATGGAGGGCTGTTGCCAGCAGGCACAAACGTTCCGAAGCACGAAAACGGCATAGGCTTGCGGAGGCAGCAATCGGCAGTCAACATGCTTTTGTACAATTATAACGCGAAGCTAACGCAATTAGAACAAAAGACGAACGAAGGGTGGTCTTGTGGGAAGGAGTGGCTGCTTTTGCGACTGGCATGTTGACCACGAATTGCAACAAAACAAGCCAGCCAGGCAGTTATAAAGTTGTGTCTGTTTCACAAGGTCTTTATGAGCTCGTCGCTATGCTCCTCGGTTTGCTTAATTGGTGCCGGCCAAAGTAAGAAACCTGTGCGGTAAGCACGGAAAGCCCGGCGGGTAAAGGCGAAAAAAGATTTTAATGTGCTAAATTAAACCTTCTATTTTCCCACCAATATTTCAAATTCCTCCAGATAATTTGCTTGGTCCAAAATTTTTTTGATTTGTTCAGGGGATAATCGAAGTGTAACCCAATAGTCATTAAAAATGAATAGAATTGAATAATCCATTACAGATTTTGGTTATGTTTGATGATTATATATGTAAAAACCGGTCTTATAAATCTACTTGATAATTTTAGAAACAATAAAAATATAATTCTATGCAAAGTGTGTCTATGCCAACATCTGCAAAACCTATCCAACGAGTAGCCTCTGTAGATGTGTTTCGGGGTTTTGTGATGTTATTAATGATGGCAGAAGTGCTCGATTTTGCTGCAGTATCAAATGCATTGCCCAATAATGTTTTTTGGCGATGCATCGCCTTTAATCAAAGCCATGTGGCTTGGCAGTGGCTAAGTTTACACGATATGATCCAGCCCGCTTTCACCTTTCTGGTAGGTGTTGTACTGCCTTTCTCTGTTGCCAGTAGAAAAAGTAAGGGGGCTACATGGAGATCAATCATGATACACACGGTTAAAAGGTCTCTGATCCTTATATTTCTTGGCATATTTCTACGATCAATCCATTCAAACCAGACCAATTTTACGTTTGAAGATACGCTTACGCAAATAGGTTTGGGCTATACCTTTTTAGTCATGCTGGCATTTTATTCCCAACGGGTTCAAATAAGTGTGTTCATTTTTATTTTAGCAGGATATTGGTTGGCCTTTGCCTGGTATCCTTTGCCAGATGCAGGTTTTGATTATGCTAAGACTGGAGTTCCTGCCAATTGGCATTACAATATGAACGGATTTGCAGCGCATTGGAATAAAAATATGAATCTTGCTTGGGCCTTTGACCGATGGTTTTTAAATCTTTTTCCACGGGAACGACCTTTCCTTTTTAATGGCGGGGGTTATGCTACACTGAGTTTTATTCCAACCTTAGGCACGATGGTTTTGGGTTTGTTTGCAGGGAATATCTTGAGGTCTGCTAGCAATCCACAGGGAAAAACGAAGTTTTTTGTAACGTTGGGGCTGAGCCTGATAGTGCTCGGAATATTATTGCATATTATGGGCATCAATCCGATTGTTAAACGTATTTGGACACCTGCCTGGACGATTTTTAGTGGCGGTATATGTTTTTTGATGCTCGCTTTTTTTTATCGGGTCATCGATATAGCGGATAAAAGGAAATGGGCGTTCCTTTTTACCGTTATCGGCGTAAATTCAATTGCGGCTTATGTAATTGCAGATGGGGGAATCAAAACATTTATACACCAATCACTTTACATTCATTTAGGCCAAAACTTCGATCAGATATTCGGTACGGCGTATACTACTTTAGTATCCGGGAGTTTGGTGCTCGCATTCGAATGGATGATTTTATATTGGCTATTTAAAAAGAAAATATTCATCAAGATTTAAGCGCTCATCCTGTCATTACTCCGCAAAGGCGTGCGCGATGGTAGACCTATGCTGCGCATCCTTCTCTTGAAATTCAATGCTTCGCTTATATGTGTCAAGCGTGAAGAATATCTCACCTGGATCTGAGGACGTGTCATCAAAAAACAACTTAAAACTATTTGTCGACGACTTCTCCAGATTAATGGCTTTTTTATTGGAGAAGAACGACAGCGGCTTGATGGGTGCTGTTTTCATTTTGTCGATACCCTCAACCTGCCATAGTTTAGCTAGTGCCGAAACAAAACGATCACTTTCGATGCCCGATTTTTTAAATGCAATGGCTCCCTTTTTAAATCCGTCTTGTTCATTTATAGATCCATCATTGTTAATTCCAGCAGGAATATTTTTGTTAATTTCTACGATGAAGCCAACCGTGTCATCTTGATACAATCCTTTCGCTACATAGGAGATGGACGTGTCTCCTTCTATTTTATCTACCAAATCAAGGAGAACGGAAGAAGGGTTTTCGGGGTTTCTAGCGATAGAAACCAATTTTGTAGATGCTGTAGAGCTGTCCTCTGACGTCGATGTGCGGTTGCAAGAACATATCAGGATAAGGGGTATCAACAGTGTAATTAAACGGGTCATCTTTCTTTTTTTATTCATTATACATGAGTTTATAAAAACGAATGTTCCTTTTAAACTTACCAAAGCTCCATTTTGTTTTATTCAGAAACGAATGGGTTTGAAAAAAATGCAAAAAAAATTACCTTTACGGGCATATTATCCTAACTAATGACCAATTATACATCGCTAACGGAAAGAGATTTATTGCAACGTGTGGTTGAAGGGAATGAAAAAGCATTCAGCGAACTTTACTATCGTTATCACCATCAATTGGGAGCACATATATTTCGTTTAACCGAATCTCATTTTCTATCCCAGGAAATTGTACAGGATGTGTTTCTCAAAATCTGGCAAAATCGCGAAACGCTGGCGTCTGTTAAGAGTTTTCGTTCCTATCTATTTATCGTTTCCAAAAATCAAGCCTTAAATGCACTTAAAAGTTTGGTAAGAGAGCGCTTGAAAAATGAAAAGTGGGAAAAAGACAACCTTGATCATTTTGAGCTGCTTGATCAAAAGCAATACTATTATTCATTACTGGATGAGGCGATTGATAGGTTGCCTCCACAACAACAACGTGTTTATTTGTTAAACAAACAGCATAAGTTCAAATATAAAGAAATAGCCAAGATGATGAATATATCACCTGAAACAGTAAAAAAACACCTACAACAAGCTATATCTTCCATCACTACCTTTATAAAAGGACACAGCGAAATTATCATGTTCCTGATTTTTTTAATTTTTTTTTAACCTAAACACCCCCATTTTTACTCGTTTTGTTGTCTTCAAGATAGTCAAAGGTATTTAGGGTACCCTAACCAATTAAACTGAAACAATATGAACGAAAGACTGGCCTATTTGTTCCGCCTCTATTATTATAAGCAGATAACTCAAGAACAGGAGCAAGAGTTATTTGAATGGATAGACATGGCCGATCCTGAAGAGCTCGATATACTGATAAAACAGCAATGGAACGAGGGGCAATCCAATCAGCCATATTTTGACGAGGGTATCAGTAAAAAAATGCTGGATCATATTTTGTCTTCCGAAAGCAAAGAAACGTACCATCAAAACCACCAACGAATCAGGAAGATACAACCTCTTGTATGGTGGGCAGCGTCAATCGCGTTTCTAGTTACCCTTGGTGGTTATTATTTTGTATCCAATAAAAACAAAGGCTTTTCCGTCATTACTGAAAATATAAACGCGCAGGTAGAAGATGCCGCACCCGGATCAAATCGAGCAACACTGAAATTAGGAGACGGAACGATCGTTCTATTGGATGATGCCCATATCGGAGAAGTAGCAACAGAAGGTACCACTAGCATTATCAAATTAGATGACGGACAGCTTTCTTATCAAGATGCTGTTAATGGATCCGGATCTGCTACCATCAACACCATCCGTACACCAAGAGGCGGTCAGTACCGGGTGATTTTGCCCGATGGTACGAAAGTATGGCTAAATGCCGCGTCTTCTATCAGCTTTCCAGCTGCTTTTCCCAGTACCGAACGTGTGGTAGAAGTTAGCGGTGAGGCCTATTTGGAAATAAGTAAAAAACCGACGGCGCCATTTATCGTCAAAACAGGAAAAACAGTTGTTCAGGTGATGGGAACTGCATTTAATATCATGAATTATCCAGAAGAAGGCTTTGCCAGAACGGCTTTGTTTGAAGGAGCCATTAAAATACTTTCCGAAAAAAGCAGCAAAGTTATGAAACCCGGGGAATTGGTTATTGCAAATGATAATGGTAATTTATCCGTCTTAAAGGATATCAATATAGATGCCGAAGTGGCGTGGAAAGATGGTTATTTCTTCCTTGACGATACTGATGTTGAAAAAATAATGAATCAGCTTGCGAGGTGGTACGACATCCATATTGTTTATAGTGGAAAAATTCCAGAAACCAAATTAACCGGCAAGATATCACGAAATGTAAACCTCACAGCTATCATTTCCATATTGAAGTTCTCTGGTATAGATTGCTCATTTAAAGATGGTACCTTAACCATTCATACCTCATAGGATAACCGTTAAAACACAAAAATTATGAACTTAATACGACCAGGCTAAACCGCAGGAAAAACGGGCAGACCTAAAAATATAAACCGGGAAGTGTTGACGCACTTGCCCGGCTTTATTGTCCGGATATTTTTTCAACCATGTAAATTGAAATTTTCATTCACCCAAACAGCACAAAAATATGAAATTTAACCTAAAGGTTAAGTTATGGGGAATTCCTTGGCTTAACCGATACTTTCTGATCATGAAATTGACTTTTATACTTTTATTAACAGCCATAACAGCCCTGCATGCAGAAAGTTATGGGCAATTGATCAGCATAAAAGCAAGCCATATTACGCTATCAGAATTTATTAAAAGAGTAGAAGTACAGAGTGGCTACCAATTTATTTACAATAAAAAAGATATTATTAACCAAGAAGTAACCCATGTTCAACTAGAAAAAATAACGTTGCAACAGGCGCTTACAGAAGTACTCGGTCCAAAATCTATTTCCTATAAAATAGTTGAAAATTACATCGTTTTAAAAAAGAGTGCCGAAGGGCCAGTGGAGAAAAAACTCCCTCTGGTGTCTCAGTTGTTCCGTGTAACGGGAGTTATTAATGACGATCAGGGTGCTCCTATACCTGGCGTAACAGTTTCACTAAAAGGAACAACCACCACGGTTGTTAGCGATGCGGAGGGAAAATACAGCATTCAAGTTCCTGAAGCGAATGCTATTTTGGTATTTTCTTCTGTAGGTTATATCAAGCGAGAAATTCCTGTGAATAGTCAAGCGCAACTAAATGTTGCCTTACAGACAGCATTGGACGATCTTGAAGAAGTAGTGGTAGTGGGTTATGGCACACAGAAGAAAGCTAATCTAACCGGAGCAGTATCTACTATTGCCGGTAGAGAACTCGAGCAAGCGCCAAATCCTAACTTATCAAATTCTATTGCCGGAAGGGTTTCTGGAGTTATTGTGAATACCAGAACAGGAGAACCGGGTAACGATAATGCCGAGATCCATATTAGAGGAAAAGGCACTTTAGGCGATCAGAGCCCACTAATTGTCATTGACGGGGTTCCAGACAGAACCGGCGGTTTTGCACGCTTAAGTAGTTCTGATATTGCGTCGTTTACCGTTCTCAAAGACGCCAATGCTTCTATCTATGGCGCCCGTGCGGCAAATGGCGTGATCTTAATCACCACCAAAAGGGGAGCGGTTAATAAAACAGAACTTTCTTTTCAGGCCAACTTGGGTTTTTCACAGCCCACCAGAAAACCGAAGATGTTAGATGCTTATGAGTACGCTCTCGCAGAAATAGAATATTATAGGTTACCGGGAGCAGGTACCGGCAGAACCATTAGCGATGATGACCTGCGTAAATATCAGGATGGATCATCCATTCTCACACACCCTAATACAAACTGGTGGGATGAAATCATGCGCAGCTGGACTCCTCAACAGAATTATGTGCTGTCGGCCAGCGGAGGATCTGATAAAGTCCAATATTACCTTTCTGGTCAATATTTAGATCAAGAGGGAAATTATAAAGGGGGTGCTGCAGATTATAATCAGAAACAGGCAAGGGCCAATATCGATATAAAGGCAACCGAAAGTTTTAAAATCGGACTCGATGTCATGTACCGTAATGAATTGCGGAACAGCACCTCCCCGGGGTATGGAGCAGATGGTGTATACGGTGAGCTGTGGTTTGCCTATCCCTATCTTACAGCCCGTTACCCCAACGGAAATGTGGGCGTGGGGATATCCGGAAGTCCGATCAATAGCATGATTTATGTAACGAACGGCGATTTGGGCTATCAGAGAGACAATAACGATTATTTACAGACAAAAGCTTCCTTCGATTGGAATCTTTCTTCGTTAACAGCAGGTTTATCCCTCAGTGGTTTCCTCGCATATGACCTCAACAATAGTCATTATAAAGGGATGCGTAAAACACCGCCGCCAGCTTACCTATACGATGTTGCTACAGATGATTACAGGCAGGTTGTATCTACTGCTTTGCCAGAACTTACAGAAACACGGGCCGAAACCAGAGAGCAACTTTACAACGTTCGATTGGGATATAACCGCACTTTTGGCAAACACACTATCAACGCTTTTGCCGCTTATGAATATTACCATGCCGATCTCAGCGGCATCACGGCTTATAGACGGAACCTACTCAGCAATGATATTGAACAGTTAATTACGGGAAGCGAAGATGGCCAGCAAATTGGTTCGACGGCTTCAGAAGCTGCAAGAATAAACTATATCAGTAGAATTTCTTATGACTATGCAAATAAATATCTTTTTGATCTTAACATGCGTTACGATGGTTCGCAGAACTTTCCTAAAGGCAAGCGTTTTGGCTTTTTTCCCGGCCTTTCTGCTGCGTGGCGCGTTAGTCAAGAGTCTTTTTTCTCTTCTTCCGTTATCAGTGAGCTCAAAATCAGAGGTTCTTGGGGAAAAATGGGTAACGATAAAGTGCCGCCGTTTTACTATATCCAAAACTACAATCCAACATTTGGTTATTACTTGGGAAACAACGCGGCTAGGTATCAAAAATTTATGTTGGGTGCCACTCCCAATCCCAATATCACATGGGAAATTGCCAAAACTACCAATCTGGGTCTTGATGTACAATTTCTTCAAGGGAAACTGGGTTTTACACTCGATGCTTTTCGCTCCCTCCGCACCGATATTCTTATTGAACGTAATGCTTCCGTTCCCGAATATACGGGGCTTACGCTGCCTCCGGAAAATTTGGGTAGAGTGCTCAACAGAGGTATTGAAATGGAATCATTTTATAACCAGGAAGTCAGCAAAGATTTTAACCTACGGTTCAATGGTACTTTCACTTTTGCGCGTAACAAGATATTATTCATTGATGAAGCGCCCAATATCCCCGAGTATCAGCGGCAAACAGGCTTTCCGATGGATTCCTGGTCGCTCCTTGTGTCACAAGGCTTATACCAAAATGCCGCAGAAGTTGCAAACAGCATAAGACCAGAAGGCGCAGCCGGTGATAATGTAGGGCCTGGAGATATTCGCTACAGCGACATCAATGGTGATGGTGTTATTAATGATCTGGACAGGGTGAAGATGACCTTAACCCGCACGCCCGAAATTATTTTCGGTTTTGGCATAGGGGGTAATTATAAGAAGTTCGACTTTAACTTCTTTTTCCAGGGACAAGCCAGAGCGAAAGCGTTGCTTATGCCGAACGGTCTGAATATGTCGCGCGAGTTTTTTGATGATCGTTGGCAACAAGAGGGAGATCAGGGCTATCCACGAAATTTTAATGGCCCCACTGGAAGAACGATTGGAACAAATAGCTGGCAGTCTGATTTCTGGTTACGGGATGCCTCCTTCTTAAGACTTAAAAATGCGGAGGTTGGCTATTCTTTTTCAGGGGTAAAAGTGGGTAAGAAGTTTGGTATGCAGTCTTTACGCATTTATATCAACGGTGCCAATTTGCTTTCTTTCGACCAGTTCGGCCCTTCCTTTGATCCAGAAGGCCCGAACGATTTTGGTAAGTATTATCCGCAACAGCGTATTATCAACATAGGCATAAATGCCATTTTATAGAAAAAATTATTCATAAAATATTTGAACAATGAATATCCTAAAGATATATGCCGGATTAGGGTTGTTAATCACACTCTTTTCCTGTAACAAAAAATTAGATCTGAAACCACTAAGCTCTTTTTCAGACGAAAATGTGTGGAGCGATCCCCGGTTAGCTGAGCTATTTCTGAACCATGTCTATGATACCGCCGTTTTCACCTATGCCGATGCGGGTTTTGGCTGGGGGGCTCAAACAGACGAACTCTATAGTAATTTCAATTGGGTGCAAGAAGACATCTATGTTACCGGTGCGGCTACCCCAGATAACCAGTCGGCCACCTCGCTAAACTATTGGGGGCGTTTGTATTCTGCCATACGGTATATAAATATTTTTTTTGAAAAAGCACCCCAACTTCCTGTGGAGGGTAACGAAGAGAGAATAGAGCGTCTATATGGCGAGGCTTATTTTTTACGAGCCACCGCCTATTTCGAACTTTTAAAACGTTTTGGTGGAGTGCCTCTCATAACAAAAGTCTATAATGTAGACGATTTAGTGTTTGATGAAAGTCGGGCATCATGGGATGAAACAAAGGAATTTATTTTGGCAGACTTGGAAGAAGCCATGAAGCGCTTACCAAGCAGATACCCCGATGATCAGAATGGCCGGGCCACCCTGGGTGCAGCGGGTGCACTTAAATCAAGGCTTCTTTTATATGCAGCCAGTGCGGGTTTTAATGCTAGCAATGATCCCGAACGCTGGCAGGCTGCCAAGGTAGCCGCCAAGGCCGTGATTGATATGGGCTATGCCTTACATGGCAAGGCCGCAGATGGCACCTATAACAATGTGTTTTATGATTTTTTTAACAGCGAGGTCATATTCTCGCGTGTTTATAATGGAAACGTCAAAGAAGATCGTTTCAATACCGTGGATAGGGATTTAAGTCCTAATGGGTACAACGGTTATGCTGCTTACAATCCAATACAGCAAATGGTAGATGATTTCGAAATGGCAGATGGATCTACTTTCAGTTGGGAGAATCCAGGACAGGCAGCAGCTCCTTATGACAATCGCGAGCCGCGGTTTTATTCGGTTATTTTGGCCAATGATCAACCATTCCGAAATCGGAGTACACAATTTTACGAAGGCGGAGATGATTCCCCAGGGAGTCCTTTTGCTCCATGGAACGCGTCTAAAACACGATATTGCGTACGCAAAATGGTTTTTGAAAACCACGATTGGGATGCTATCGAGTCACGCACCACCCAATGGGTGGTTTATCGCTTGTCAGAAATTTATCTGAATTATGCCGAAGCTTGTGCCGCTTTAGGAGAGGATGGAGAAGCGCTTGTGTATTTAAACAAAGTCAGAACAGAGAAAGGTGGGCTTCCAGCCCTCAATGCTTCCGGAGAAGTATTGAAAGAACGTATTAGGCACGAACGTCGCATAGAGCTTTGTTTTGAAGGGCATCGCTATTTCGATATCAGGCGTTGGGGTATTCCAGAAGTTGGTTCCGTAAATGCACGCGGAATTGTCATTAATAGGCAGACCGATGGAACATTTCGTTATGGATTCCAGATCGTGCAGGAAAGAAAATGGGTAAATAGCTTTTTCTATTATCCCATCCCGAGAACAGAAATACAGAAAAACCCGACTATTCAACAAAATCCCAATTATTGATATGAAAAGTATTAATTGTTTTATATTACTGATCTGTAGTAGTCTGTATCTCCGTGCACAACCAGATATCGCAATTAGCTCATCCAATAAGGAGTTGGAAAAAGCTTTTAACTGGGCAAAAGCAAAAGCACGTTCCTATGTACTTACCGGTAAAGGGGGGCCGGTTAATAGATCAGAAAAAGAAAGCCCTCCAGATAGCGTAGCTTATATACCCAGCTACTGGGCGGGCTATCCCTTGCGAACCGCCTTTTATTCGCGCGATTTTTGCCATCAGTTGGCGGGTGCCCATTGGTTGGGTTTAGCGTTGGAAAATTTTACGATGATGAGGGCTTTCGCGGCCTCCTCCAACCAAAGCCGTCAACATTATCCTTTGTGGGCCATCAATTTTGATGGCTCTCCCTATTCGCTCGACTATCGGGATGACGATGATTTTGTGCGGGAGGTACCCGCTGTATTTGAACTCGTGGAGAAAATTTACCAGTTATATCTATTAACAGGTAACGAAGATTATTTATGGGATGAAGTGCTTTGGAGCTATTGTACCCGTGCAGTTACCGACTTTGTAGAGCAACACGATAAAAAAATACCCAATGGAGTGGCAGAAGGTACCGGTACGGGCGATATTTTTAAAGGAACTGCCACTTATAACGAGCAGCATGATATTCCGCTTCTGGAAGCGGGTGATGGTATCGCAAGTCAATATCAGGCTTATTTAGCCTATGCAGCCATGGCCGAACTCCGTGGTAACGCCGCACTATCTGCTACTTTTTACGCGAAGGCAAAAGAGTTAAAACAATATTTCAATACGGATTGGGGTATAAAAGATACCGATTTGTATAACAGAGGTTATGATACCCTTGGCAAGCCCGTAACCGGCTGGGGGAAAGAAAATTCCTGGTTTATACCCATGAAGGGTATCACTGATGATCAGAGCCCAAGGCATGATAAATACCTCGATTTTATTGCAGAGAAGCTTCAATCCAAGGGAGGTATACCTGCTAACATTGAAGCCATTTCTTACGTGCCCGAAATTTTTTTTCAGTATAATCGGAATGAAGAGGGCTGGAAATGGATGTGGCATGTTATCAGTACCATTGATCAAGATCACGATCAGGCCGCTCTAACAGGCAAGCAGGGAGATTACCCAGAAATATCTTTTGTACTGGTTAACAATGTCGTAGAGGGTTTAGCAGGTATTCAACCGCTGTCTGGCAAAATAATCCGTACGGCTTCTCATTTGCCCAAAAAGGTTTCAGATCTTTCCCTAAGCCATGTGAAGAGTGGGTCACATATCATTTCGGTCAATCACATAGGAAATGTAAAAACAGTACTTCGCTGCGAGCAGGGTAGCGAAAAGTTCCACTGGCAAGCGGCATTTGCCGGTGATTTTGCTGTGTTGGAGGTTAACGGAAAAGAAATGCCTGCAAAGCAGCATCAGGTTGCAGGGCAACTGTATTCATATGTAGAAATCCCCATAACGGTAGGCCAAACCATTCAAGTTTCAGTGGTTCATTAAATGATTATAAGAAGGTGCTGTCTAAAAAGATTGCGGCCGTCATATTGAGTGTAGCACCTTCTTCATCATGTCTTCTGAAGTGGAGAACGTCATCTCGACCGAAGTGGAGAACGTCATCTCGACCGAAGTGGAGAGATCTAGATGTCTCCACTTCGGTTGAGATGACGACTTTTTAGACAGCACCTTTTAACAAATAAAGCATAACACATCGTATTTCCAGAGCAGAACTTATCCGCAGCGAAGAACCTTAAGGGGAAACGAATGTTTGAAAACTGGTGGAACATCAAAAATAGATGAGCTTTTAAGCAAATATATTTGAACCGCAGGCTAAAACAGCGGGGTCGTTGTACGATATACCTTTGTAATGAACAATTGAATAGTAAAAAATTACATAAGGTGATGAAAATAAAACCATTATTCGCATTAGTATTGTTAACGGGCCTTTTTATTACTGGCTGTGCACATAAAATCCGTATAACCGAAAGTCAGGAAGCTACCATGAGTGAAGCGGCGGTAGATACCTTGAAAAACCTCAAAGACTTCCGCATTCCTTTGATCCATCCGTCGGACAGAATGATCCTTAAGATCCGCCACCAGTTTGCTCAGATGGAAAAAGTACAATTAGATCAAAACAGGAAAGAGTTGGACCCTACCATTACCGATACGCTTATCGACGGTGTTAAGGTGTACGTGATTACTCCGAAAACGATTCAACCTGAAAACCAAGACAAAGTGGCCTATTACATCCACGGAGGCGGTTATGTAATGGGATCTGCTACTGATCAAACCGGACTGATTATGGCGCATGAGCTCGGACTAAAAACCTATTCTTTGGACTATACGTTGGCACCAGAAGCTAAATTCCCGATAGCCTTGAATCAGGCACTTACCGTGTATAAATTCTTGGTGAAGAAATATGAACCGAACAAAATCGTGGGATACAGTACATCATCTGGTTGTGGACATATGATGGGCATGTTGCTGAAAGCTAAACAGGAAAACCTGCCAATGATGAATGCTATCGCGCTGCTATCGGCGAGTTTAGATGTTTCGGGGTTAGGCGACTCGTATGTGGCTAATGATGGGAGAGATTTATTAGGACTGAAAAATCAAGGCGATAAACTCTATGTCGAGCCTTTTACCGGAATTAGAAAGAAAAACGATCTCAGACTGAAAGATCCCTTGATGTCGCCGATTTATGGAAACTATACATCGGATTTTCCGGCTACTGTCATCAACACTTCTACGCGCGACTTGTTTTTAAGCAATTCATCTCGCCTGTACTGGAAACTCAAAGCCGCCGGAGTGCCTACGCAATTGGATGTGGCCGAAGGTATGTGGCACGCGTTTACCGTATACAAAACTATTCCTGAAGCGGTGGCTGCCAGGAAATCGGTAATCGACTTTATGTTTCGCTCGCTGAATGCTAAAAATTCAGTTCAGAATCATCATGAAGAAGCCAACATTGCTTTGGTAAAACGCTTTGTAGAGGAAGTTATCAATAAAGGTAACATCAACGAAGTGGATGATATCTGGACAAAAGACATGAAATGGCATTATAGTGAAACCACATTAAAGGGTATTGAAGCCTATAAAAAATCGCTACAGGCATCTATCGGCGTCGCTTTCGAAAACATGCACTTGGATATTCTGGATATCGTGCCGAATAAAGATAAGGTAACACTATACTTTACCAATAGTGGATTGAATGTAGGTTCTTTCAACGGTATGCCTCCAACAAATAAATTCGCCAAATGGCATGGCATGGGCATTTACCGCGTTGCCAATGGTAAAATTGCCGAAGCCTGGTTCAGTGAAGATATATTGGGGATGTACGAGCAGTTAGGTTTCCTGAAAAAATAAAAGAATCCGTTTTTTATTATCAAAATCAATCAACAATGAAAGAGCAAATTATTAATTACTATAGCAACGAAAAGCAGTGGTCTACCTATGGTCTACTCATTGCCATTGGCCTCCTGATTGTTTCTGTGTTATTATGGAAAACAGCAGGTATACAAACCTTGCAACGTGGCTTGGCCTGTGCTATCGGGATAATGGCTGTGTTATTTATATTCGCCGCAAGTCTCACCATTAATCATAATAACAAAAGGATAGCCAAAGCACAGCAAATCAGCGTGAACGATGAGGTGCTTCTTAAGCAACTGGAAACCGAAAGAATGGAAGAGGTGATGCGTAATGCCTACACCATGGCGCTGATTACTTTTTCTGTTGCATTGGTAATAGGTGTTGCACTGTTAGTGGTGGTTAAAGCACCCCTCACAAAAGGTATTGCATGGGGTCTTGTACTCTTCGGGATATATGGTTTGCTCATGGAGAGCATTTCGATGCGGAAAAACTGGGTTCATCTAGAAGAGGTGAGGCATTATGAGGTGAATAACCGGAACTAAAATAATTACCAAAAGACTACTAACTAATGAAAAAAATAGTTTTAATAACAGGAGCTTCTGCAGGAATGGGTAAAGAAACTGCCCAGTTACTGGCAGAACATGATTATAGCGTCTACGGAGCGGCGCGGCGCTCCGACAAAATGAAAGATTTGGAATCGCTGGGCATCAAAACGCTGTCGATGGACGTTACGGATGAAGAATCTATAGTGAAAGGCGTTCAACACATTATTGATATGGAAGGAAGGATTGATGTATTGGTAAACAATGCTGGATTTGGATCGTATGGCGCCATTGAAGATGTAAGCATAGCGGATGCTAAATACCAATTGGATGTGAATGTCTTCGGTGCTGCCAGGCTCATTCAGCTTGTGCTTCCACATATGCGTAAAAAGCTTTTTGGAAAAATCGTCAATATTTCGTCTATTGGTGGTAAATTTGCTACTCCTTATGGTGGTTGGTATCACGCCAGCAAGTTTGCGCTCGAAGCGCTGAGTGATGCCTTGCGCAACGAGGTGAAGCAGTTTGGCATCGATGTGATTGTGATAGAACCAGGTGGCGTGAAATCGGAATGGGCTGGAATTGCATATGACCATTTATTGAAAAGTTCAGAGCAATCACCCTATAAGGAAACCATCGATAAGCTTTCGGATTTTATGAAAAAAGCAGTGGTCAACAATACCGAACCGATAGAAATTGCCAAGCTAGTCCTCAAGAGCATTGAGGAAACGAAACCTAAATTCCGCTATGTGGGTGGCTATATGGCTAAACAAGCCATTATCGCTAGAAAGCTGCTTCCGGATAGGTTATTCGACAAAATGATCATGAGCCAGATGAAATAAAAAATAAAAGATATGGAAGATAGATTACGACATAACATCCTCTATTCCTGTACATCAGAGCCCAAGCGGGGTACGGAGCCCTTTGTGCCTGAACATTGCCTGAGCTACATCCTTTCAGGAGAGATAGATATCCATACGCACAATGGCATTTTAACCTATGGTAAAGGTTCTTTAGGGCTTATCAGAAGAAACCAACTGATTAAAGCAGTGAAAAAGCCCGTGGCGCACGAGCCATTTATGTCAGTAAACATTTTTCTGACACAGGAGTTACTGAAAAAATATAGTATTGAACACGATGTAAAGGCCGGAGCTGTGTATATAGCGGAGCCCAACATCCTCTTGCCGATTGATTCTTTCATGAATGGTTACCTGCATTCGCTGCTTCCTTATTTTGAAAAACCGGATGAGCTGACCCCTACAATGGCTTCGCTAAAAACCATTGAAGCCATTGAGCTGCTTCTGCGTAATCCTTCACTCGGCAATATGCTGTTCGATTTCGGCGAGCCATTCAAGATCGATTTAGAAGCGTATATGAACAGGTATTTTACCTATAATGTTCCGATGTCTCAGTTTGCGCTTCTTACCGGTCGTAGTCTATCGACTTTCAAGCGGGATTTTGCTAAGGTGTTCAATGTTCCGCCCGAAAAGTGGTTGCAGCAAAAACGTCTCGACTTGGCCCACTATCTGCTCACACAACGTCGGCAGCGTCCCTCAGAAGTTTATCTGGAGGTTGGTTTCGAGAATTTCTCACATTTTTCCACCAGCTTTAAAAAGGTGTTCGGTGTAAGCCCGGGCATGGTGAACAGCTAATCTGATTTTATCTATTGGCCGTTCGAACCGAAGCTGCTTTTGATAGAGATCATTATAATAGAATGGTTGTTTTAAAAACTTTTACTGCGCTTCCCACAATCTTAACCTTAGATGGTATTCCCTCCTGTATATCTACAATTACGTCCATCGTACCCGCCCGTTTCAATACCTCTCCCTGTTTGGCAGTAAAATGAAATTGCTTTCCATTGTGTTTAACCAAACTGTTCTTTACAAGATAGGCTCCCAGAGGCCCGTTTGCATATATTGTTAGATCCTTTTTCATCCGTAAATAGTTTGTTCTTTTTCAGAAAAAGCTAAAGTAGCTTATAGAGAAGAGTTTACTAGGTTGTAAATCATATCCGGTAACGATTTAGTAACGGTGCTTACTGCATTCATTTTTACTCAAATTCCTCGTAAATCAATACAAAAATAAAAAAAACTGTTTAATAAATGTTATTGTTTGTGCAGTATCGAAAAGCTGATTCTCTAAATACACTTGAATTAAATCATTAGCTAGAATTTTGGCTACTTTGTAATCGTGGGAAGTTGAAAAGGTATAGTCTGCCTCGAAATAATAGGTATTGAGGCTCAACTTTATATAGCGCAAAACGTACCCGTTTTCATATTTATTCATAATTGTATAAAATTTTAATTCTCATCCACCGTGCTATATAATTCCAAAAGATTGGCTAAACGGTCTTCCTGAATTGACAAGGCTGCGCACTGCTTTTAATCTGCGGGATTCATAATCCATCAACGCAGTATCTATATCCCCTTTATCCAGGTACTTTTCCACGCAGTTTGCTAAGGTAACGGCATCTTCCAACGCACCGTTGAAACCATTGGCTGCCATCGGGCTTGACAAATGTGCTGCATCACCTACCAGGGCAATTTTACCATTTACCAGTCTTTCGGGCAGGTATTCGGCAACAGGTACACCAATCAATGTTTTGGTACGAATGCTGTGTAAAGCTGCGTCCAGCCAGGGTTGCGGCCATCGTTTGATCGCTTTTGATTCGAGTATAGCCCATTGCTTATCTGAAATATCGTTTGCATAAAGCGTATGGTTAACAACATTTCCTTCAATGCAGCCTGATTCTCGTAACATTTCGTTGATGGTATTATCGTACCAACCAAATCCGATACGCCTTTCGCCCGGGGTTGTTTCTCCCAGAGGGCCGGTTAACATTGTTCCAAGCAACAGTTCGCCCAGCTCATCGTGTATGCTTAATATCGGAGCATCTTTCCCGAAGCGGTATTTTTGATCTATCCTATTTTCAGGCATTAAGGTCAGCCAAATCAGGTAGCCTGCATAGGTGTTATCAGGATGATGCGGTGCCACTTTTTTACGAACAACACTCCGATAGCCATCGGCACCAATTACCAATTGTCCACTCACTCGTTCCCCCTTATCGGTTATCAGCCAGGCACCCTTATTGTCCTGACCAATTTCTTCTACCTTTGTTTGATATCTTAAGTCGATATTAGAGTCGCTTTCGGCATATTTTTTTAATCGTTTTTCAATATCCATCCAGGCATCTGCTTTTTGCATTCCTGCGGACGCAATTTTTCTGATAAAACGGGCATCAGCGCTTAAATCTGTAGTTCCATGGTCTACCTGCAATACCGCTCCAGTCGCTTTTCTTTCGCCAGACCGCTCCAATATGATTGTATGAATACCCTTGCGACTTAACGCAATTCCTGTCATTAATCCCGCAAGTGAAGCTCCTGCTATAACTGCGCACCTTTTATTTATCTGATTCATCATTTTGCTATTAAAATTTTATTGCATTTTTCGTTCACCACTTTTTATCCGTATAATCCCTATCACTCGGTGATTATATTCCCTTCCATTGAATCTGTACTATCATCATGACTTGTTTTGACAAATGGCTTACGTTTTATTCTTTCCTGTAAATATTGAAAAATGACAAACAAAACCGGCGTAACAAATATTCCGAGCAATACGCCAATTAACATACCGCCGATAGCGCTTATACTGATGGAGTGATTGCCTTGTGCAGATGGTCCGGTTGCAATAGTCATAGGTAACAGTCCGAAAACAAATGCCAGTGAGGTCATAATAATTGGGCGAAGCCTTGATACAGCTGCTTCTTTACCCGCCTCAACAAGACTGAGACCTGCTTTCCTGCGTTGTACGGCAAATTCGACAATCAGAATGGCATTTTTTGCCAGTAAACCAATCAGCATAATCAGGGCTACCTGGACATAAATATTGTTTTCCGTGCTGGACAGAAATATGGTGCTAAATACACCGAAAACACCCGGAAGTATAGAAAGGATTACCGATAGAGGTAGAAGGTAGCTTTCGTATTGTGCAGCAAGTAAGAAATAGACAAAGACAAGTGAAAGCACAAACACCATAGCCGACTGATTTCCGGAAGCTATCTGCTCACGGGTCTGTCCTGAAAAGAGGTAACTGTATCCACTCGGCAAATCTGTTTTAGCGGACTCTTGCACTGCACGGATGGCATCTCCGGTACTGAATCCAGCCTTAGGAATCACATTGACTGCAATTGAATTGAACAAGTTGTACCGTGATGCCGTTTCAGATCCATAGACACGCTCCAGTGAAACCAGTTCGGAGAGCGGCACCATTTTCCCCTGCTTATTTTTTACGTACAACGATCTGATAACAGAAGGATCCGTGCGGCTGGATACATTGGCCTGGGCCATTACTCTGTAATATTTCCCGAACCGATTAAAATCCGAAACCTGTGCCGTTCCAAAATAGGTCTGCACGGTACCCAACACATCCTTCACATTTACCCCTAACTGATCTGCTTTTTTATCATCTACTTTTAGCTCCAGCTGCGGATAGTTTGCCTTAAAGCTGGTAAAAGCATATCCGATCTCTTTTTTCTCCATCAGCTTGCTAATAAAACTATCAGTTACTTCACTTAATTTGTCCAGTGCGCCACCTGTTTTATCCTGCAACACCAAGTCAAGTGCCTCCACGTTACCAAAGCCGGGAACAGTAGGAAAACTAAAAACAAAAAAGGTTCCGTCTTTAATAGTTGTAAGCTTAGCACGGATCATTTCCTGTATCGCATCTATATTTTTTATCCTGCCCCTATCTTTAGTGTCCTTTAGCAGTAGCCAAATCGCCCCAGCCGACGAACTGTTTGAGTTGGTAAGGAGATTATATCCACCAACAGAAGTTACAAAACTAACAGCTGGTAATTTTTGCATTTCGGTCTCCACTTCTTTAACAATCGCCGATGTGCGCTGTAATGAAGATCCAGTGGGTGCAGACACGGAGATAAGCAGAAATCCCTGGTCTTCGGTAGGTATAAATCCAGTTTGGGTGTTCCTTACCAGAAAGAAACATAATACCGCAACTGCCGCAAGACCGGTAACCGTGATGAACTTGTGATTAATTAAATAAGACAGTCCTTTCGAATACGTATTGCTGAAACGTGTAAACATCTTGTCGAATCCTGTAAAAAAAATATTTAGAACTTTTATCGAGGACTTGTTTCTCCCGTGGGTGTTTTTTAGAAACAGTGCGGCAAGCGCCGGACTTAGGGTAAGCGCATTGAGGGCAGAAATGAGAATGGCTATTGCCATCGTAAATGCAAACTGGCGGTAAAATATACCTGAAGAACCGGTCAAAAAACCCACAGGTATAAATACGGCTGCCATCACCAGTGTGATAGAAACGATGGCACCGCTAATCTCATCCATTGACTCAATGGTTGCCTTAAAAGGTGTTAGTTTCGGTTGGCTTTCCATTTTTGAATGAACTGCCTCTACCACTACAATGGCATCATCCACCACAATACCAATAGCAAGTATGAGTGCGAACAGTGTAAGCAAATTGATTGAAAAACCAAATAACTGCATGAAGAAGAACGTACCAATGATGGACACAGGGACTGAGATCGCTGGTATTAATGTTGACCTAAAATCTTGTAAAAAGACAAATACGACAATAAACACTAGAATAAATGCTTCTATCAATGTATGGTTAATCTGGTTGATGGATGCATCAAGCGATGTCTTGGAACGGTAAAAATTCTTATAGTCTAAACCTGAAGGAAACTCCTTTGCGGCTTTAGCCAAGAGTTCATCAATCGCAATCTGTATCTCATTGGCATTTGACCCAGGAAGCTGCAATATATTAATGGCTACACCATCGTGGCCGTTAAAGCGTGAGAAACTGCTATAGGAATAGGTTCCGAGTTCTACCCTTGCAACATCTTTAACGAGTAACCGAGAACCAAGGTTGTTCGTCCGTAAACCAATGTTCTCATACTCTTCGGGCTTTGATAGTTTCCCTTTATATTTTATGATATATTCAAAAGGTTCCTCGCTACTTTCTCCCAGCCTACCGGGGGCAGCTTCGAGGCTTTTGTCCTGAATGGCAGCCATGACCTCATTCGGTGTGATATTGTAATTAGCCATCTTGGCAGGATCAAGCCAGATCCGCATCGAATAGTCCTTGGAACTTCCTACTATTGAAGCTGAGCTGATACCCGGAATACGTTTCAGTTCCGGAATAATATTGATTTGGGCGTAGTTGGTAACAAAAGTCTGATCGTATTTTGAGGGGTCTGTACTAAAAATCCCAAGCCCGCTGATGACACTATTTTGCTGTTTTACCGTAGTGATACCTTGCTGCAACACTTCTGCTGGTAGCTGGCTAGTAGACTGCGCAACACGGTTTTGCACATTCACAGCCGCCTGATCAGGGTCGGTCCCCTGCTGAAAATAAACTGTTATGGACAGTGAGCCATCATTACTTGCAGTTGATGTTAAGTACGTCATATTCTCTACGCCATTGATAGACTCTTCAAGAGAAGGTATTACAGAGCGTAGAATGGTCTCGGCATTAGCGCCGGGATAAGTAGCTGTAACCAGCACCGCTGGAGGGGCAATGTTCGGAAATTGCTGAAGTGGTAATTTGAATAAACTCAACAGACCAAGTATGACCAACAGGATGGAAATCACTGTTGCCAGAACTGGTCTTTCTATAAATTTTCTGATCATTTTTTTAAAAACTTTCTGATTGATACCTGGGTATTAAGCCAGTTTCAAATTGTTAAAATCGTATAGTGTTACTGTAGTTGTAGTGCCGCTGTGTTTGAACTGCGGGCGAATCTCAATGTTGTTTGCTCCTTCAATAGCTGCCGCATAATCTTGATATGTGGTTACTACTTGTGTTTTAACCATAATAACCGACACTTTCTTTACCAGCGCTTTCTCGCTGTCAGAACCCGACCGACAGCTGAAAAATAGTAGTGATGTTAAGAAGTAAGTGATAATAATACATAGCCCTTTAAAGCCTTTCACAAATGAATACATAACTTGATCTAATTATACTTTTTTGATTTTTTTAATTCGCAGAGAATAAGTAAGAGAGGCTTTTGATGGAAATGGAGGCTTATACTTAAAAAAACCTTAGTTTATTTATGTATGCTCTGCTACAGCTCTTATGCGGATCTTAAAAATCAAACAATTAATATTGCAAAGTTCGCTATGTTCTATTCAAGGGGGGCTACAAAAAAGAAAGGAAATAGTTTAAAAATCAATCTATTTTGATGTTTCGAAACTCTTTTGGGGTCGCATTGCAGCGACATTTGAAGAATGTAGAAAAGTGGTTGGGCTCCTCAAATCCAAGGCAACTTGAGATTTCGGCGACAGTCCAGTTTGTTCCTTTCAACAACAATCTGGCTTCTTGGCAGATACGGTCGTTGATCAATTGGATGGTGGTATAGCCAGTGATTGCTTTCAGGGATTTATTTAAATGATTGACGTGGATATTCAATGCGGCTGCAAATTCGTTGGCAGTTTTTAAACGGATTGATTGCCCGGTCATTTCAATCGGAAACTGGCGTTCCAAAAGATCTGAAAAAAGCCTTGTAATCCGTTCAGCTGCGTTGGTGGTGGTAAGGGAACGGCTTGGTGCCGGTTGTAGTTTTTGTGCATAGTGCACCAACTCCATCAATAAGTTTCTTAAAAGATCAAATTTATATTCGTAGTCGGTTTGGAGCTCTTGCTCCATCCGGACAAACAATTCCTCGAATCGTTTCGAATGTTCGTCAGATAGAATAAGTATGCCGTTATCTGCACTTTGAAATACCCTACAATCTTTGATGGAGTCATAGCGGTTAAAAAAAGCTTCGGTAAATATGCAGGCATAGCCCGATCTTTCGGTACCTATATTTTCCCAATAAAACGGTATGGTCGGATTCGTGAAAATTAATGCGGTACCATTTGCTTCTATACTGCGATCAGCATAATGAATGTAACCGTGTGCTTTAACAAACGTAATTTTAAAGAACTCGTGGCGGTTGTAATTAACGTGTTTGCCTTGCTTGGCAGCTATATCTTCAACCCGGAATATATTAAAATGCCCGACTTCGGGCTGTCCAAAGCGGTGGTCTTTATTAAGATCCTTATAAAAAGATGCTAATTTGACAACTTGGTTCATATGGCAAATGTACAAAATTCAATCATAACCAAGTGACTGTTTCGAAATCCTACATACCGAAGAATCATTGAATTTTATTTTTTTCCTCACGACATTCCCTATTGACTCGGGTAACACAAGGTCATTTTTCTATAAATTGTTTTCGGCTCATTTTGTCAACTAAGTTTAAACCAAGCTTAGAACTAAACTTATTGAAGAATTTTAAGACAGCCTTAAGCCATATATTGAGGAAACTGGGAAATAATTTTTCCTAAAAGGAGAGGATGTACTGATAGGGTATTTTAATTATTATCTCAATAGTAGCGGTATTAAATACCACCATATAAAGTGGTTCACAAAATGGGCTATTGGAGCCGAACTAAAATTTCAAAATTGACTTTCTGAACAAAATAAATTGACGGTTTAAATAAAGCCTATTGCCTAGATTTGCTGTACATTTGTCTCATTATATTGATTGAAAAATGAGATAAAACTTAATATTTTCTATTTTTGTAATCATAACCCTCTTCTAGTAAAAAAGGAAAAATACTGATATAAGCTTTCACGAGTATATGGAATATCAAGCAAAATATATAACGCCAGACATTAAGCTGTCATGTTATGAAGACAAACTGTTCAAATCAGAATTGGTTTTCGATTATCATATGCTGGTTTGGTTTATATCAGGCGAAACAAGAATTGTGCAGGCAGATAAAAGTTACGTATTTGGTACGGGTGACATATTTCTAATTCCCAGAAATTACCTGGCAACTATTATAAATTATCCCAAAAACGGATTGCCTCATAAAACGGTGGTTATGCATCTTTCAACCGAACGCCTGAAACAATTCTACGCCCATATTGATGTAAGAATAAATAAGTCTCACGAGCAAAGAGTTTTCAGTTTCAATAATCATCCCTTGCTCGAAAGCTGTCTGGCTTCTTTAACACCATATTTTGAAGTGCGCGGTATTTTTCCCGAGAATATCGCTTCACTAAAAATCACGGAAGCAATAAGTATTTTAAGGGCAATTGATAAAGGGGTAGATAGTGTGTTGGCAAACTTTGATGAGCCAGGTAAAATTGATTTGATCAGTTTTATGGAACGGAATTTCATGTTCAACATGCCATTGGAAAAGTTTGGTTATCTCACCGGAAGAAGTCTTTCAACCTTTAGTAGAGATTTTAAGAAAGCATTTTATAGCACACCACAGCGTTGGCTTACAAAGAAAAGACTAGAACTGGCGCATTATTATTTAGCTGAAAAAAAGAAGAGGCCTGTTGAAGTATTTATGGAAGTAGGTTTTGAAGATCTGTCGCACTTTTCGTATGCTTTTAGAAAACAATATGGTTATCCGCCAACCTCATTACAGTCAGCAAATAGTGGCGTAAAAATTATGTGACGACGCGATTGATATCGCTCACCTCCATAATTGGCTGCTCAATATCCGTAGTAACACATTTAATCATTGCCTTCGCCACTTGGTTTAAGGTACTAGCTGTGTTAGGAAAAATCAATTTTAAGATAGGGAACATCCATCCGATGTATTTGTATAAAGCCGGTACTCTTTGCTGCCCCTCCACTGGTTTCATGAAACCAGGCCGGAAATTATAAACCTTTTTGAAAGGAAGTTTGGTCAACGCATTTTCTGTTTTCCCCTTCACACGTGCCCACATCGATCGGCCTTTTCCGGTGCCATCGGTGCCGGCCCCACTCACGTAAATAAAAGTCATCAGCGGGTTCTGTTCTGCAAGTACGCTGGCGAAATGGATAGTTGTATCGTATGTTATGAGCGTATAATCCTTTTCAGACATTCCAATGCTGCTGACACCAGCGCAAAAGAAACAGGCATCATATCCATGGAGCAGACTGTCATCTTCTTTCAGATCGAGGAAATCCGGGACGATGTACTCCTTCAATTTCGGATGTGATAAACCAGTTGGCTTTCGGCTAACACTTAATATCTCAGCAATCTCCGAACTGGTAAGACATTCCATTAAAATGCCTTCGCCTACCATCCCGGTAGTGCCTGTTATGATGATCCTGTACTGTTGCATTTATAAATGTACTTATATTTTCATGCATTTTATAAAGCAAAATTTGAGTTTTTGTGCATTTCAACGACCGATAGCACTCGTCCATGACGAAGCAACAGATTCCATGGATAGAATAATTTTCAATAATGTCTCATTAATTGGTGTGGAAACACCATGTTTTTTTCCAAGCTCAACAACAGTTCCGGCAAAAATGTCTACTTCACTTTTTCGTCCTGCTTCTATATCTTGCAGCATAGATGTTTTCCCGAAAGGATTAAGCCCGTCAACAATCCTGATAAATTCGTCTATGTCTGAACGGCTAAGATCAATACCTTCCTTTTTGGATAATAGTAAAACTTCTTCTGCGGCCATTAACATAAGCTTTCTGGCTTCTTGGTTTTGTTGGAACATACCATAAGTCGCTCTTAGAACCGCTGATGCCTGGTTGACGCCTGTGTTCATCATAAACTTAAACCATAAGGCCTTGATCATATTTGCTGGAATATCGTATGGAATGGCCGCACGTTCAAAAAGATCTTTAATGGCCTGTACTTTTTCAGATAATGTCGTATTGTTTTTTTCACCAAAAACAATTTTGCCAGATTTTTTGTAATTCGTTTCAGTGCCGCACCGCACAGCATCCATACCTACGGCGTAAGCATATAACATGTGCTCGAACCCGATTTGCTTCCCGATGACTTCCTCACTTGAAATTCCATTTAAAAGGGAAATTACAATGGTATCTTTGCTGACAAATCCCCGAATATCCTGGATCGCTTGTTGCAGATGCGGAAATTTTACAGCTATGATGATCAGATCAACTGCAGAAGGAGGCTCAGCATCGGGTTTTACAAAATCAAATACATAGACCTTGCCGTTAACGGTTATTTTGCTTCGTTTCAGGGCTGCTTGCCGATCTTTTCTGGCGATGATTTTTACCGTACCAGGGTTCATTTCATATAGGAGGGAAGCATACAAGCTGCCCAATGCTCCTAATCCTAAAATATAAACTGAGTTAATAGGTTTGTTTGTCATAAATGCAATTTGGTTAGTATTTTTAAATACTCATGGAGGCCTGCTATTATGTTTGCCTAACGCATTATATAAAGCGTTAAATGGATTCGTTGCGGATCGGGCTAACTGGCCTGCAAATTACGTAACAACTTAGCGTTGTTACGTCCCGGATAAGGGGATATATTAAGGATAAAAAGTTGTGGTTTTTGGTGATTTTGTCATAATTATATGTTAGTTTAATTGGGAGCAAAAATGTACTATTACTGCTCCCAAAATTGGATACTGTGACCAACTATATTGAATCAACCAATTGGATGTCTCCATGGCATCACTCTTCTCAGACAGAGAATCCGCCCATAGGTTTTCTATGGAAAAACAATATTCGTTGCTTGCTCCGCCCAATTCCATAGGCTTTTCCCAATAGTTTCATCCAAGGCTTGTTCAAGAACTGGGTTACGTGTTGGATATCCCCTCAAGCCCCCATCATTATCTGGGCCGTAAAATCCTCCTTTTTCCACTTCAGGTGAGACAGCAGCGTATAGAGTAGGCAATGCTCCTTGCGCAGTTTCCATGAGTGCTCCATAAAGTTTTATAGCGTCATTCAGTTCTTGATCAGACATGTGTCGGGATATTTCTGTTTTTGTAACTCCCGGATGCGAAGCCAGAGAAAGTACTTGATCACCTTTCGTGTCAATTTTACGCTGTAGCTCATTGGTAAACAAAATGTTAGCTAGTTTGCTTTGACAATATTCTCTAAATGCATCATAAGACTCTTCAGATCTTAGGTTGGCAAAATTTATATTTCCGTGAATATAACCGAGGCTAGTGACCGTCACAATACGAGATGCCCTTGTTTCCCGGATGAGAGGATAAAGCTCACCCGTAAGCGCGAAGTGCCCTAGAAAATTAACACCGAACTGTAGCTCATATCCTTCGGCTGTGAAACCGTGCGGAGGAGTCATTATACCTGCATTGTTAATAAGCAGGTCAAGTACTGATGAGCGCTCTCTATACCTATCGGTAAATGCTTTTATTGATTTTAGGCTTGACAAATCAAGATGGGCGACTTCAATCTTCCCTGGCCCTGGAGTCTCTGTAAGTTTGACGGATGCCGCATTCGCTTTCGCAATATCTCGGCAGGCTAGGGTCACGTGCGCACCTTTATCATATAATGCTTTTGCCGTTTCAAAGCCAATTCCGGTATTGCTTCCGGTTATGACCACTCTCTTACCAGTTTGGTTGGGTATATCATTTGTTGTCCACATAAATTTTTTTCTATTGCAGGTGAATGCAGTAATTCATTTTTGAAGAATTCTAATGGATATTATACAAAAATAACGACTTGAAACGCACGATGCCATCCCCAAATTCGGGGATAAGCGCTTATATATTCCCAATTGCCATATCAACAGAAATAGATCGTATAGATATGCACCAAATTTTGGATACCGTTAACGGCAAGAGGAACTATTTATTGTTTTTACACGAAAATGGGGACTTACATCATCGGTATTGGGGATATAGAGCCGTTCGTTTTTTTTTCACTTTTGAACTGTTAATTGATGAGAAAAAAACAGTTTAAAAAATGTTAAGGCAGAGTACGAGAGAGCGGAGAGATCAGTTTTTATTTCTGATGGCTATATTTTTGTTTACGGTAAGTTTAATTGGTTTTGGGTTTTTTCATGATTTTGGAAGTGGGAATTCTATTTCGAAACATGACCTAACAGAAAAGCTAGCAATGGATGCAGCATTTGAAGAGACGGCCTATCTGCAACTTGCCTCAGTTGACAGCGTTTATAAACAAATCATGGACTTTAACCCGACTGTTAAAGCTGCTTTTCTAGAAAACGACATCAAATATTCTTTAGGCTCTATTAAATCTAATTATGACAGAAATGCCACAGATCTCCGTTACAAGAGCTTTCTACAAGTTTCCCTGCTCTACAACTCACTTTTTTTTAACAGGCGGGAGCTTCATGGAAATATCAATGACATTGAAAATTTGAAAAAACTATTGGAAGACTGTAAACTGTCTACACGTCAATTGAAAGAATCCATTGGCCGCCAGGGCCGTTAATATAAATATAAAATGCAAATACAAAACACCCATGTCCGATATCCAGAAAAACAATGAAAAATCAGTGAGCCGTAATTCTCCAGGGTATTTATTTTTATACATTTTTGTTTTCTCCCTGATACTTACCGCTTTAATTTTTTTATTTAAAAGTTCGTTATTTGACAAAAGAACCACGGATGCGAACATTGTAAAAAACGAACTATATACGAACGAAAGGCTGGTTTTTAGTGATAATACAAAGGATGCTAAAAAATGGCTATGGGAATTTGGTGATGGCGCCAGTTCTACCACTCAAAGCGGTACTTATCACTATCCTAAATCTGGGTCGTACATTATCCGGTTAACCGTCGATGATGCTTTGCGGATACAATTCCCGGTAACTGTCAAGGATACAGTTGCTGCAACGGCCGATACCGCTCTAACCATTAACGGACCGACATCCGGAGTGGTTAACGAAGAAGTCCGATTAGAAGCAGTTGGCAAAGGTAACCAGTTTGAATGGGCCTTTGGAGAAACCGGTCGGGTGGATGTGAAAGGTAGAACCGCATTATATACATTTCATTCGGCAGGAAAATTTCTGGTGCAGCTTAGAAGTGATAAAAGCCGTCCTGTCACACATGTCGTCTATATTACAGACCCACGCCTCGATACGGTTCTGGTTGTACCAGGTGAAGGGGAACGTCAAATAGTTGATGATATCAGGGCGCATTTACAGGCAATTGCCGATGGTTTCGACTTTAACTCCAACTACTATTACATCACAAAAAAATATTTATGTAATAATGAAAAAGTCACTGTTGCTATTGAACAGGATAGTCTTAAAAGATCGACTGATTTTTATTCGTACTGTATGGCACTTGCTTTTGGAGGTGAAATTTCTGTAGATCAGGCACAGCTCACCATCAGTCCTAACTCACCCTGTGCCATCTTGTTAAATATCAAACAACACTCTGCCAAAACAGAAAAAAAATAACTTCTATGAAAAAAATATTTTTGTTTTTCATTTTGCTCATACATGCGGCATTGGTGATGGCGCAATTGCCCTTCAGTTTTAGAAAGAAGGTCAAACCTACACCTAAAGCATTCGAAAGGCCGTCAGACGCCACTGATGTCAACAATAAAGGTGCAAAAAGCAATACCGCCTGGATCGTTTTCTCTGATCGCGACGATAACTTCACTACAACAACTCCAGGTGGAACCCTATTCATGAAAAAGCTAAGTTTTATGGAACCATTTTACGTAGCTGAGGAAAAGAATGGCTTCTTAAAACTTATCAAATACAACGCTGGCTCGCTCAGCGGTCGTAAAATAAATGATAAAAAAGACGCCATCAGTTACGGGTGGATCTCTAGATGGAAAATGCTGATGTGGAACAGATCATACATTGATCAAAAGACAGGTTATCCCGAAAAATCCATTGTTATTATCAATGATAAACTACCACTAACAGCATCACCATTTTATTATGATCGTACCGACTCTGCGTTTGTGTACAGCTCGCCTGAGTTAAAAAAGGTTATTGGCAAAGTGAGACTACACCAGATAAATTACATTTTTAAAAAATCAGAAGACGGGCGGAAGTACTTGATTGGTAATGAAGATCAATTGGTTGCAGACAGCGCCAGGAAAGTTATTTACGGTTGGATAGCTGCTGATGCCAATCACAACTGGGGCCAAAGATTATACATTTCACCTCATACACATCTCTCCGATATTCAAATGGATAGTGCTGCTATGGTATTGACAAACGAGCATGCCGATCCTTTATTGGGTCAGAATGATGTTGTTTTAAAAAGCGCGCCCGTGATCAGTAGCAACACTACAGGGTTTCTCGTAGGGAAAGCTACCGATGTCTACAATAAATCGCAGAATGCAGTCATCACTATTGGCGGTTCTCTACTTAAATACCCCGATTATCTGAAGCTTAAGAAACATATTCACAATATCAATGTGGTTTTTGTAGTGGATGCCAGCAGCGCCATGAAAAAGTATTTTCCGGGCTTAACGAACACAGTTCAGTCGCTCGAGAACGTTTTTAAGGAATTTGATATAAGGAACAATATCAGTTATGGAGCGGTGGTTTACCGTGATAATGACAACTGTAACGCTCAGGGTATTGAATCCACCGATGGAATATATCCTGATTACCGAAAGCTGATGCGTTTTTTGGGTGACCAAGTCGAAAAAACCAGTCTATGTAATGATAGAATAAGTGCGCAGCCGGTTTACGAAGGTGTTCGCAGAGCGCTTGATATGTTTAAAAACCATGAAAGCGAAACAAATTTGATGGTAGTGTTAGGTAGCGTGGGAGATTCAACCGCGCATTTCGAACAATTAAGCGAACGCCTGGGCCGTGAGAATGCCCGTTTACTTACTATACAGATGTATAGCGATTATAATGAGCTGTATAATGATTTTGTGCTGAATGCTAAAAAGCTTGTTTCCGAATCGGCGGTGTATGCTGCCGAAAAACAGAAGGGTTTCCTGATCGACGGCGAAGGGCTGAATGCACGACAAACCTATAACGTTACCCAGCTAGATTCCGTTTCCTTTTATCTTGATTATCCCAACAACAGCTTAATTCAGGGAGGCGTGGTTTTTCCTACAAAAGGCGAGGTAAATTCAAAGAAATATATAACCACCGCAACGAGACGTTTCCTGAAAGAAACAGATATTGATATACACAATCAGATCACATCGCTCGATAGTGCTTTCAGGTTAAGAGGGATCGCCAATGTTAACCTTGCCGAGCCTGTAAAAGCACAGTTGCAACCGCCCATTGATAGTGAGGTGGCGGATAAAATGCCACATAATGCTTTTAAATACTATATGACTTCCAATTTGCCTGCAGACGTGGTCATTAGTAATAAGGATCTGTTACAGTACTCCCTGGTATTAAATGAAGCAGAATTTAAGCAGATGAACGATGTTTTGTCATTTATGGTGGGGCAAAACCTTGCACCTGATAAGCCTTCATTTAGAAGACAGCTGTTTAAAAATTACCTGTATATACCACGAGATTGGCTTGACCTGGATATATCTAAGAAGGCAATTAAATCGATGACGTTGGCTCAGTATTTTCAAACGGTTACAGGTATGCCCCTTCAGAACAAGCTGTTTGATCAGTATACCATAAGGGATTTGAAGAAAGAAAGCCGTATGTCTAATGCCAATTTTGAAAGCTATATCAGTTTCCTGATTAAATCTGCTGACAATATTAAATTAAGTACTCAGGTAGGTCAGCAGTTTATATCCAACGGCAAAACCTACTATTACATCACGAGTAACAATTTTACCGCTAATCCAGAGAAATACCAATAGAGATATGAATATTGCCAATACAAGTGACGGTGTCAAATTAGCCATTAGGATTGCTCAATCCCTGGCCAAAGAATATCAAAATCCATCCTTTACTGCTGCACATCTTTTGAAAGGACTCATGCACAAGGATGTCGGATTAAGGGACTTTTTAAACGCTATAGGTAAAGATGATCAATACATAGCAGATTGGGCTGAGGTAAGAATTGATGAGGCGGAAAAAGGCGCACTTACACAAGATGAAGTAAAAGGAAGTGCGGAGATCGCTGGCATATTTGAAGAAGCTGATCACGTAAGGATCACCTTTGGACTTTATCTCATTACCCCGGTGTGCGTACTTGCTGCACTTTGCAAACCAATGGTTGCTTTTAGTGTCGATCAGCTAAAATCCTTTCCGATTAAAGAGCGTGAGCTGCTCGACCTCTATGTCAGCGAGGAAGAAGTTAAGCAGGTGGTTTCATCGGGCAATGTTGCCGCTGAGGAAAAAAAAGCGACAATGATATCCGCGCTTACTAAATATTGTACAGACAGAATTGCCTTGGCCCGTGATGGCAAAACGGATCCCATTATTGGTCGTGACAAAGAGGGCCGGATGATCATGGAGATCCTTTGTCGTCGAACTAAACCAAATGTGATCATAACCGGCGATGCAGGGGTGGGCAAGACAGCGTTGGTAGATGGTTTTGCACAAGATATCATCGCTGGCAATGTACCTGAAGTTCTTCAATATACACAATTGTTTGAGCTTGATTTAGGAGCGTTGATTGCGGGTGCTTCATACAAAGGTGAAATCGAAGATCGCCTTAAAAACATTATAAAGGAGATTAAACAGTTTGATAGGGCCGTTTTGTTTATTGACGAAATTCATACACTTATTGATAGTAAAGGCCCCATTGGTGCCGGTGTGGGTAACCTGCTTAAGCCAGAATTGGCTCGCGGTGAGATCACCGTTATTGGCGCCACTACCTTAGATGAATACCGCAAACTCATAGAACCAGAACAAGCATTCAGTCGAAGGTTCGAAGTGTTGCAGGTAAGTGAGCCCAATGAGGCTTTTGCCATAAAGATGCTGGAGCAATTGGGTGCTCGTTATGAAGAGCATCACCACTTGAAAATTCAACCTGATGCCATTCCTGAATGTGTCAGATTGGCAAAACGATATATGAAAGATCGTAGACTGCCCGATTCTGCCTTTGATTTGCTCGATCGTACGCTGGCTGCCATTAAACTCATGAATGACACTTCCGAGAAGGTGCTGAGTGAGCTAAGTACTGCTCTTTACGAGTTGGAACAAAACGAAGCAACATTAGATGAGTATAAATGGTTGTATACTCATTTGCAGGAGAAGGTGAGTCCAGTGTTGTTGGGCCAGATACAAGATCAGCTGTCGGAAAGCGCACTGCAAAGTGAGGCCGACTATCGCCAATACTTGTCAAAAATGTTGGATGCCTTGCATATCCTCGCCTCGCAAAAAAGAGACGCAGTGGGTAGGCAGGATATAGCGGCCATCGTTTCTTATAAAACGGGTATCCCATTAGGCAAAATTCAGACGCAAGAAAGGGAAAAGTTACTGAATATGGAGGGATTTCTGAAGAAAAGAGTAGTAGGTCAGGACCATGCGCTAAAGGCAGTATCAGATGCTATACTGGAATCGAGGAGCGGGCTAAACAAAAAAGGCCAACCAATGGGTTCATTCTTTTTATTAGGCCCAACCGGAACCGGAAAGACAGAGTTGGCCAAATCCATCGCCGATTTTTTATTTAACGATGAAAAAGCGATGATTCGTTTTGACATGTCGGAGTTTAAGGAAGAGCATTCTGCTGCATTATTATATGGCGCTCCTCCGGGCTATGTAGGTTATCAGGAAGGCGGACTGCTGGTAAATAAAATCAGACAGCAACCTTATGCCGTACTGCTATTTGATGAGATAGAGAAGGCTCACCCATCAGTATTTGATACTTTTTTGCAAATACTGGACGAGGGACACATGCACGATAGGCTGGGCAAAGAGGGCGATTTTTCAAACTCGTTGATATTGTTTACCTCTAATATCGGGAGCGAGCAGATCGCAACGCAGCTAAGTAGGGGTGAAATACCAAGCCCACAGCAATTGATGGAAATCATGTCTGGCCATTTCAGACCCGAGTTTTTGGCCCGCCTTTCGGAGATTGTGCCATTTGCGCCAATAACCGAACAACATGTAACACGCATCTTTGAAATCCAGCTTAAAAGCCTTATTGATGCGCTTGCCGAACAAGGCATCGGCTTTAGCATAAATGAGGAAGCTACACATATGTTGGCCCAAAGTGGCTTTAATGCTAAATATGGCGCCAGGCAACTATCGGGGGTTATTCGTAATCAATTGCGCAGGCCAATCTCCAAATTCATTATTTCCGGCGAATTAAAAAAAGGTCAGATGGTACAAATCAGGAAGCAAGGGCTTGAAGAGCAATTGGAATGGACAATCATTTAAAAAAGAATACACACATAATCATTAAATACCAATACTATGTTTAACTACGAAATAGGCGGCAACGAAAGAAAAATTGATACATCAGAAGCTTTCGCAGATATTGCACACAACAAAACCCTTTTTGTTCAAAAACTTACTGATAACGATCCGATTAAACCCGAAAAGGTAGAAGGTTTAAAAACGATTCAAGAGGTTTTTAACCATTACAAGCCCAACGTTAATGTGGAGTTTGAAAAATACGACGGCTCCTTAGTAACCGAAACACTGCAGTTTGGTAACCTTGGCGATTTTTCGGTGAAAAGTATCATAGGCCAAAGTCAGCACCTTAACAGCGTGAGCATCGAAAAGGATATGTCTTTAAGCGTGATCAAACAGCTCAAATCAAATAAAACATTAAAAACCACCCTTGATAACGAGGAAACAAAAAACGCATTTATCAGTGCGCTGAAAAGTTTTGTAAGTGAATTAGAAGAAAATAAATAACAGGTACACACCTGCTTAAGAATTTTAAAAATATAGATATGGCAACTCCCGAAGAACAAAAAATAGAAGAACAAACATCCGCTTCGGCAGGTTTTAAACCGGCTGAAAGGGGAAATCGTGAACAACTTTCTCTTGCAGATAGTTTAACTAAACTGGCCAGGGTAGGCGGCATTGATCTGCTGGAATCAACTATTGATGGTTTGCAAAACCTGAACCCTGAAAGAAAAGCCCGCAAGCAGATATTTCTGACTGGAGATGAAAAGCGTAAGGAACGTGAAGAATTGAAAAAGAAAATTCAGTTATGGATCGATATCCTTGAAAATGCCGATTCGGTAGCCGGAATGGTTGAGCGCAGTGCAGAAAAACTCAAGGCTTCTGAGGAAAATATTAACAAAAATATAGCTGCTGCCCTAAAAACTACCAGAGAACTGGAACAGGCTTACCGATCCGTTCATTTATTCTATCAGAATACCGAAGCCGATAAGCTGAAGAACGTAGTGCTACTTAATGCGTCGCCAGACCAGATCAGGGACTTAGACAACCCGCGCTTCATTGATTATGTAAGCAGTGAGTTAAGCCAGAAATACGACAGGCTAGATCTACGGGAAAACTATTCCCTGCTGGTTATCCCAGGTTATATGGGATCCAATAAAGTGGTTGAAAAATGGGCTGCCATAGCTTACAGGAACAAGGCAATGCTGGTTACTGATTTTGCCGATCTGGATCAGCCCGACGATGTGATTGATCTATTTACCGAAGCGAATTTAACCGGCGGGGATGCCTACCGCTCAAATGTGATCATGACCTGTAATTGGTTAGTAGGTCGCGGCAAAGTACAGGAAGTAGGCGAGGAGGATGACCTCACCGTTCCGGGATCGGCGGCTCTGGCTGGTAAAATGTATCATACATTAATGTCGCAGGTTACGGCTGGTAAAAAGCATGGTTCTATGAATGATGTGGATGGTGTTAAATTTGATCTGAAAAAAAGTGAGATCTCCCACCTTGAGCGCATAGGATTAGTGCCTATGGTGAACGAATACGGTAAGGTGATGGCCTTTTCCGCAAAAACACTGTTCAATGGTGATAATATTGGTCTGCAAACCTATTCGGTAGTGCGCGTTTTTGACTATATCACCAAAGTGCTGTTTGATTTTCTAAATAGACGCGCTTTTGAAAATTGGACATCCAAAACCGAAAAAGATCTGCGTGGCCAAATTGTTAAGTTTTTGGATAAAATTCAAGGCCCCGATCGCTTAATTGAGCATTTTAAGATCATGCGCTTCGAACGCGACGAAACGCAGAAGGACATGATTCACCTGGATATCCACATCACGCCGTATTTTCCGGCAAAAAGCTTTGTAGTTAAACTAGACGGCCAAAAAGGTGAAGACGAAGAAACCACCTGGAGCTCAGAGTATGCTCAGCAATAGCAGTAAACAAAACCGGTGGTGGGCTCCCAAAACATATTAAAAAAATTAATAAGTGAATGGTAACACTGTTCATTTATTAATATGCGTAAATCAATTAATTATTTAATAATCCCTTAAAAAAAGAAAATTATGGCTTTTAAAGCAACGTTAACCTTTTCAGGTAAAGAGTATGATGTGCTGCAGTGTTCTTATTCTTTGTATCGTGATGTAGATCCTAAAGGACGACCAACTTCTGGAGTGTATGGCGGCAAGATTGATATTGAAGTAGAATCAAACCAAGATACATCTATTATTGAGAGTATGGTTAATAACCAGTTCAAAGCAGTTGAGGGCAGCTTAACCATCAAAAAACAGGACGAGGATGCCAAAATGAAGGAGATAACCTTCGAGGATGGTTATATTGTTAGTTTTTCGGAAGGTATGAACGCGTATAGCGATAGCCCCATGACGCTCAATTTCCAGATATCGGCTAAAAAGATCAAGTTAGGCAATGCCGAACATGAAAACGACTGGCCTAAGTAAGCTTCATCTATGGAAGGTGTCTAAAAAGCCCATTGCCGTCATATCGAGTGTAGCGTAGCGAAATCGAGATATCTGTTAATGAATCAATTGCAAATTAACGATTTAACTTCGTTGAGCCTTCGGGTTCTCCGCTCC